>CERQ01018333.1_pt1 | contig 34475 bp, 26 predicted proteins | sample 530711 | NCBI WGS metagenome assembly CERQ01 (sample SAMEA2620882, study PRJEB7988) | marine metagenome | biome: marine biome (ENVO:00000447); feature: mesopelagic zone (ENVO:00000213); material: "saline water (ENVO:00002010), including plankton (ENVO:xxxxxxxx)" | depth 850 m | reverse complement strand
AAAGGAAAATTTGATTATCTACCAGAGATTTTTGAAGAATTGAAGGTTGAAAAAATTTTTCATCGCGTTTTGCAGCGCCCCGGTAAACCTTTGTGGTTTGGGAAACAACATGAGAAAAATGTTACCGTTTTTTCTTTCCCAGGCAACCCGAATTCGACTTTTGTGAATTATCATATTTATTTTATCAAATGGCTTACAAAATCTTTAGAATTAGAAGATTTAAAATCAGAAGTTATTTTGAATACAGCTGTTGATGCTAATTCAAACATTACAAGATATTTATTAGTGAAAACTAATAGTGAAAATGGTGAAATTAAAGCTGAATTATTAAACGAAAATGGATCGGGAGATTTAATTAGTTTAGCGAATGCCGACGGAGTAATCATACTGCCACCAGAAAAAGATTTTGAGGTTGGCGATCTGGTAGAGTTTGTTTCTTTTTAGTAGTGAGTAGTGAGTAGTGAGTAGTGAGTAAAAAAATCAGGAATCAAAATTTCTCATTTTAATTCCTGATTTTTATCTATTTTCTATTTTCTAGCAGCGAAGCGGTCTATTGTCTTTCCACTAAGCCACTCCTGGTTCTAAACCGGCTTCGATCAATTTTTCCGGAGTGATGGGTAGATCTCTCATTCGTTTACCGGTAGCATTAAAAATCGCATTGGCAATTGAAGCTGCCACACTTGTTATACCCAACTCCCCTATTCCTTTTATGCCCATTTCGTTAGCAATTTTATCTTCTTCTGGTAAGAAAATCACATCTATATTGGCTAAATCTAAGTTTACCGGAACGTGATAATCAGCTAACGTCCTGGTAATAAAGTTTCCGTAATTCGGTTCTACCTGCGTACGCTCGGCAATCACCATTCCTGCCCCCATTGTAAGTCCGCCAATAATTTGGCCATAAGCTGTTTTAGGGTTCAAAATTTTCCCGGCAGAGCCAACATTTACCATGCGTTTAATACGGTACATCCCGGTATCTTTATCTACCCAAACTTCCGTAAAATTAGCTCCAAAAGAAAACACCGAATGTTTTTTGTATTCTTCAGATGGCTCTACGGTTCCTTCGGCTTCAAAAGAAGACAGATTGTTTTGTCTTAACAACTCTGCAATTTCAATTTCTTCAGATTCAGCAATATTTTGTTTCTTTTTTAATTCAGCAATCGCATTTTCACAGGCTTTTCGTGCACCATTGCAGTACGAAGCTGCTCCCCAGGATCCTCCAGACCCCGGCGTTACCGGAAATTCTGAATCTCCAATTTCAACTATTACATTCTCTACTGGAATGCTTAGATATTCTGAAACGGTTTGCGCGACAATAGTGTAAGTTCCTGTACCAATATCGGTAGCATCCATCTTAAGGTTTGCATTTACAGCATTCTGCTTAAGTTCTAACGCTACTTTTGCTGAAGTTTTCATATAAGGAGCCCTACGTGAAGCTGCACTTACCCCGTAACCAATTAACCAGTTTCCATTTTTATTTGTTCTCGGTTGCATTTTACGTTTTTCCCATCCAAACTTATCGGCTCCAATACGTAAACACTCTTTTAATAATCGTGAAGAAAATGGCTTATCTTCACCCATATCTACCTGAGTATCGTTTTTTATTCTAAAATCGATAGGATCCATTTTTAATTTCCAGGCCAGCTCGTCTATGGCCGATTCTAAAGCAAAACTTCCGGTGGCCTCTCCCGGGGCCCGCATAGAACTTGGACACTGAATATTTAAAGGAATTAATCGATGGGTCACGGCATTGTTTGGCGTTTTATAGAGCATTTTAGAAACATTCCCACAGGCTTCGAAATACTGTAAATTCTTTGCCGTATGCGAAGTTGTATGATGTGCTAAAGCCGTAAGGGAACCATCTTTTTTTGCCCCTAATCGCATTTTCTGTTCATCAAACTGGCGCATTCCCGTATTGGTAAACATTTGTTGGCGCGTCACCGTGATCTGCACAGGTCTCCCTATCATTTTAGAGGCCATCGTAGCCATAGTGATATGCTTAAAAACATTCAGTTTAGACCCGAAACCACCACCAATATACGGAGTGATAATTTGAACATCTTCTTTAGGGATATTAAAAGTCTCTGATATTGAAGTTGTCGCTTGATCTAAAATTTGCTGATTGGCGTACATTTTCACCTTAGCATTATTCCAACTAACAATGGCAGCATGCAACTCCATTGGCTGTTGATGCTCGATAGGTGTAGTGTATGTTTCTTCCAAAGTCACATGGGCTTCTCGCATTCCTGCCTCCATATCACCTCGGGTAAAATCTGCGCTATCTCCAGGTTTATAGGCTTTACTTTTATTCTTATCTAAATGAATATCCGGTGTTTCCTCCTCGTAAGTTACTTTTACCAACCTACAGGCATATTGCGCCTGCTCAAAAGTTTCAGCAACCACACAAGCAATATATTGCCCGTAATAATAAACCTGCCGATCCTGAAATACCGGTGCTATGGTAGTTAGTGAAAAATCCGTCATTTCTTTCGTGTAATTTTTCAGCTTTTCGGCATTTTTATATGTAATAACTGCCAAAACACCTTCCAGATTTTCTGCCGCTGTAGTGTCTATAGATGTTATTTTACCTTTGGCTATGGTACTGTTTACACCCTGAGCGTAGACCATATTTTCCACAGGAAACTCGGATGCATATTTTGCTTTCCCCGTAACCTTCAGATGGCCTTCTATTCTATCTATAGGATTTCCTACTCCTGATGCTTTTATTGTTTTCATTTTTTTCTAAGATTAGGGATTTTAAGCTTTTCTTTCATAGGCTTGGGTAAGCGCTCTTACGATTGCACTTTTACCCATTTCAACTTTATACTTATTACCTTCAAAAGGTTTAGCATCTTGCATTGCCATTTCTGCTGCTGCCTCAAAGTTTACTTTATTCGGTTTTTTACCTTCTAAAAATTTTTCAACTTCGGTAAACTTCCAGGGTTTGTGTGCTACGCCGCCCATGGCGAGACCAGCTTTGGTAATTACACCACTTTTAATCTGCAAACCGGCAGCTACAGAAACTAAAGCAAATGCATAACTAGAGCGCTCACGTATCTTTAAATAATAATAATGATCTGAAAATTTAGGTTTGTCTAAATGAATGGCAGTGATCAACTCCCCATGTTCTAAAGTGTTATCTTTTTCAGGCTGATCTCCCGGTAATCTGTGGAAATTGGAAAAATCTATAGTTCTTGAAGAACCACCTACTTTTTGCACCTCTACTTTTGCATCCATCGCTGCCAACGCCACGCACATATCTGAAGGATGTGTTGCGATACACTTATCGCTATAACCAAAAATAGCATGAAGAGAGTTCACTCCATCTTTAGCACCACAACCTGAACCCGGTTCTCTTTTATTACAAGGCATAGAGGTTTCATAAAAATATGGGCAACGTGTACGTTGTAATAAATTTCCGGCGTTGGTGGCCATATTTCTAATTTGGGCAGTGGCTGCAGAAAGCATTGCCATAGAAAGTAATGGATAATTTTTTCGAATATCGGGGTGATTGGCGGTTTCAGAATTACTTAACATTCCTCCTAGTGTAAACCCGCCATCTTCTTTTTTAATTATATTTTTATAGTCCAGATTAGCGACCTCAATTAATTGATCGGGACGTTCTACATCTTCTTTCATCAAATCAACCAAATTCGTTCCTCCACCTAAATAATGCGAAGTACTGGTATAAGATTGAAGTGCCTGTTCTTTATTTTTTGCATTCGTGTAATTGAATGGTCTCATAGTTAGTTTGTGTTTTATCCTTAAAAGAGGAATTCAAAAAGATTTTTGATCCTAAAAATCAATCAATAGATCAGGAGTTTTTGGCTTTCTCCATTTGCTCGGCAGTAGCCAACTCCCAGGTAGGCATCTCGTCGTCTCCAGAATGCACTTCTTTAAAAGCCTGAACTATGTTATTATAAGCTCCACACCTACAAATATTCCCAGACATTCGCTCTCTAATTTCTTCTTCGGAAAGTTTTAAATCGGTTTTTACCTGTTTAAAATCTTCGGTTACATAACTCGCTTCTCCGCGTTTAGCTTCTTCTAGTAAAGCTACTGAAGAACAAATTTGCCCCGGTGTACAATATCCACATTGGAAACCATCATGTTTTAAGAAAGCTTGCTGCATTGGATGAAGATTTCCGTTTTCTGCTAAACCTTCAATCGTAGTCACTTCTTTACCTTCACAAGTGGCGGCTAGAGTTAAACAGGAAAGTTTACGCTTACCATCTACCATTACGGTACAGGCACCACATTGGCCGTGATCGCATCCTTTTTTAGTTCCGGTAAGTTCCAGACGTTCTCTAAGCGCGTCCAAAAGTGAAGTCCTCGAATCTAAAGCCAATTGTTTTACCATATCGTTGACCTTAAGATTTACCTTTACTTCATTTAAAAGTACCTTGGGGTTATCTGATAAAGCTCTGGCAGGACTCGCTAATAGATCTGAAGTTAAATAAGAAGAAGCGCAAATACTCAAGCTTGCCGCAGACATTTGTTTTAAAAATTTTCTACGGGAAGTTCCGTTTAAACCAATTTCGTCAAAGATTTTCTCTTCATCTTTAGTTAATTGATTTTCATCACGGTTTTTAATCCATTTTTCAATTTCATCCATATACAATTATTTTTGAAGCCAGTTAAGACGTAAAACCTGAAAGAATCCTTCTCAGGATTTTTTCAAGTTAAAAGCAATGCTTCAATTTAAATAATTGATTACAGAACAAATGTTTTAGTAATGTTATTGTTATCCTAAATTGAAATCAAAAAGTTTGAGGTAGGCTATTGCAGTATGAATGGAAAAATCTTTTTAAAATTTCGAAGATATCATTATAATCCCAGGCAAAAGGGAGATCATAAACTTATCAATGCTAATAAATTTAATACCATTATCATAATTCTAAACTATGAATAACTATGAATACAAATCTTTAAAATCTTTCTTCCACTTCACAATTTCGTTATTATACATGGCATCAAGTCCCATTTGTACGGCGATGGCTGCCTTGGCTCCTGTTACAAAATCTGATTTTGGCTGGGTATTGTTCAAGACACTATCCGAAAAATCCATTAAAGCCTGTTTGGAAGAATGAGTATGCTCGATCTTTATCGGCATTCCTTTACCTTTCTCCCATTGCATTGTTGCGCCCGAGACGCCATCGACCTCTCCAAGTTCCCGATCCTCATAATCTCCTTCGGGATAAAACCAGGCATTTTCATAATCAAGAATGATCGTCCCCTTGTCCCCTAAAACTTTGATTTGATAATCGTTCAGGGCATTAGACGTTAAACAGGTGAATTTGGCTTTAACCCCTTTTGGATAGCTATAGATTAGATGAATATTATCATAAGTTTCGCGACCATCTTTCCAGTAATCAATTCCACCAACGCCCATCACCTGCTCTGGAACAGCATCCATTACCCAGTTTACAAAATCGATTTGATGCGAGCAGAGCTCGGCTACCAGACCTCCGGAATATTCCCGGTACATCCGCCAGTTAATCAATCGTTCCAAACCTGGATCGGGTACCGGGCGGCGCCAATTCCCATGACGATTCCATTGGCATTCAAAGGCAGTGATATTCCCCACCTTGCCTTTTTTGATCAAATCGACCACATGGGTATATAAACGCGAACTATGATATTGATGTCCTGTTTGGAATATCGTTTTACTCTCTTTTTTCTTATTATTGAGCTTTTTTATTCCTTTATAACCTTTCGCCGTGGTTTTTTCGCCATAAATATGCTTACCGGCATCCAGGGCATCAATTTCTATGGCAGAATGGGTACTAAACGGTGTAGCAACGAGAACGGCATCGATATCTTTATTATCAAGCATTTTCCGGTAATCCGAATATCCCTTTATTTTACCTGAAGCTCTTGAAACCCCTCGCTCTAATCGAAAGGGTAAGATATCACAGCAAGCGATTAAGTTTAAATTGGGGATCTCATCTATTACAGGGATCAATCCGCCGCCACGGTCGCCTGTTCCGATCACCCCAATATTAATACTATCATTTTTCGAAAAGGACAGCGTATTTAAAGAAGGTACCGACATGGCCGCCATTGCTCCCAAGGCTCCCAAACTGCTTCGCTTTACAAAACTTCTTCGCTTCATCATATCGTTTTTCATCATATTCTTTTTCATAGAATATCTGTATATTTTAAATCTGATTATACGTCCAGTTCCCAACCTGGTTCATAACTCCTGCTCCAAAGGTTCATGGCTTCACGATCATATATCCTTCCTGATTTCTCATCTACGGCAAAGCCTTTATTAATGCGATATGCAATATTGGCATAATGCACCATAGCCATGCTTATACTGGCATCATCAATAGGGGCATTTAATGTGGTCTTTCCACGAATGGTATTAAAGAAATTAAGCATGTGCGCTGTGGTCGTATCACCGCCACCGCCCAGAGCAGTACCTGCTTCCTGAGAGCCGGATTCTGTAGACTTTATCATTTTTCCGGAGCGGTCGTACATCTCATATTTATTACGGTCTACAAATACGGTACCTTCACTTCCATAGATAATAGTTCCACGACCGCCATTATAAAGATCGTAACCACTTCGACTTCTCCCATCCCACTCTATGATTTTATCATCCGCAAAATTAAAAGTAGCCTTCATGGTATCATACATTTCCCAACCATCTTCTTTAAAATGACGCTTATAAGCTTCTACATTTGCTTCGCGAGGAAAATCCACGCCCAGTGCCCAACGGGCTACATCAAGCTCGTGAGTACCATTATTCCCGGCTTCTGCTGTACCATAATTCCAGCCATACCAATGCCAGTTGTAATCCCAGGTATTATCGGTATAGGCTCTTCTTGGAGCCGGCCCCTGCCACAATTCCCAATCCAGGCCTTTAGGAACGGCCGCTGGTTTTTGATTAGGCACCGCTCCCCTAGCGTTAGTATAAAAGGCGATCGCTTTAAAAGGCGTACCGATAGCCCCATTATGTATGGCGTTGATCACTTCCACCGTATGAGCCGAAGAACGCTGCTGATTCCCCATTTGCACCACCTTATCATACTTTGATGCTGCTGCTACCAGTTTCTCATTCTCGTCCATGGTATGACTACAAGGCTTCTCTACATATACATGTTTCCCGGCTTTTAAGGCCATGATAGCGCCCGGAGTGTGCCAGTGATCGGGAGTAGCATTCACCAGAATATCTATTTTTTTATCGTCGATCACCTTACGAATATCGTTCTCCTCTTTAGGTGAATATCCCAAACGCTCCGAAAAACGTTTAACCGCATTTTCCCTTTGATGCTGCATTACATCACATAAGTACACCAGCTCTACATTCGATTCTTTTAAGGAGATAGGATCAAGATAAGCGCCTAAACGTCTGCCCAATCCGGCAATTCCTATATGCAGTTTATCATTAGCTCCGATAATTTTACGGTAACTACTCGCAGGCATGGCCATAGCAGAGGTCGGTGCCACACCGGATGCAGCAACAGCAACACTGCCTAATAAGGATTTGGTAATAAATTCTTTTCTTGTCGCCATGCTATAATGTTTTTATTTTAATATTCTTAAAAGATACCCGGTTACCATGGTCCTGCAGTAAAATGCGACCTTCTTCCAATTCTCCAAAACGATCCCATTTGGCATATTTACTTTCCGAAACCAATTTCCTGAAATCTTCGCTGCCCCGCTCATACTCCAATACTTTGGTGCCGTTTAACCAGTGTTCTACATGATTGTTTTTAGATATGATCCTTGCGGTGTTCCACGCTCCAACCGGATGAATGGGTTTATCGGGATCGGCCTTGATAAGGTCATAAAGAGAGGCTACGGTACGGCTACCTTCATGATTGCCCAATTTAGCATCTGGATGTTTATCATCGTCTAAAATCTGGTATTCCAGACCTATAGAAGAACCTGGTCCTTTATTAATATCTGTATCTACATAATATTTAATCCCGCTATTGGCTCCTTCGGTAATTTTAAAATCTGCTTTAAGCTCAAAATCTCCATATAATTTCTCGGTAACAATATCACCACCGGCTGCCGATTCGGCTCCACCACTTGCCAGTACAGTTAATATCCCGTTTTTGATCTCCCAACCTTCTTGTGGGAAGTCCTCTAAACGTGCACCTCGCCAACCTTCGGTGGTTTTACCATCCCAAAGCATTTTCCAGCCGTCTTTTTCCTCTGATGTGGTTAAGGTATTTTTAGTGGTCACAGGAGCGATTTGCATTTTTTGGGAATAGTGCTCCAGGCTATCGGTTTGAATACGGATATCCTTCCACATGATCGTTTTTCCAGGCTTATCATCTTTAGCTATGCTATGTACCTGCAGGGCTATAAATCCGCTTGCTGTTTTATCATCTATCAAAAAGCTGGCAGGAACTCCATTGATCCAGGTTTTTATGGTATCGCCTATGGCTTCTATACGATAATGGTTCCACTCCCCTTGTTTAAAAGCTTTTTGTGCTTTAGAATTATTATCCAAATCGACTAGCCAGCCTCTCCTACCTTCATCATAAATACCTGCACTCCATGCCCTTTCTGAAGGATCGATCTCAATTTGGTAACCATGTACCCTACCATTTTGATAAGAAGCAATACTGTTACTTCTAATCTGTATTCCTGAATTCATACTGGAATCCACCTTATAATCCAGTTCTAAGATAAAATCATCATACATTTTATCGGTAGTTAAAAAGGAATTGGGCGTACCGCTAACGGTCTTCCCTACAATTATGCCATCTTCTACTGCATAGTTAGCTTCCCCACCCATCTGGGTCCACCCCGAAAGATCCTGACCGTTAAATAAGGCCTTACCTGGTTTTTGTTTTTCTGAAGATTCCTTACAGGAAAAAATTGATACTAATAAAGCGAAAGAAAAAATGCGTAAATACATTATCAAGTATTTAAAGATAAAACGATATAGCTATTCTAAAACTCAATATATAAATTAATATTTTAATAGAATATTATATTTTAAAAATTTCCCTTTCTAATCTTTAGATTTTTGAATAATTAGCTAAAACGATTAATTTAAGACTTTAGATCTCTGTAAATTGTCATTATAGACTTCTCTATATTTTAATCTTTTTCCAGGTTTTTTATTAGCCTACTTAAAAAATTCAAACTACAGTAGCAATACATGCTAGATCCCAAAGGAATTAATATGGACTATTAAAGGGATGCTCCCTCTATAGCAAAAATCCTATATAATCTCTTATCCCCGATCTAAATGAAACGAAATTCAAAATACGCTGACATCTGGAATTGAGAAGGTCTCAGACTCGAAGACCAACTAATTCATTATTCAGGCAAAAATTTAAAATCAGATCAATGATAATACTATTGGATTAAAACAAAAAAATCAGGTGGTAAACTTAAATCTGAGAGATCGTTTATTTTGAAACAGGAAAATTTAGGGATTAGACTGGAAAGTGCATTGGATTACCGATAGCCATAACAAACCTTATGCTCCTCTTCCTGTTTTTGAAAAGAATTCATTTAAATAAAAAAGTTACTGCTGTTAAATGGTATATAAACAGACTGGTATATTTTCAATTTTTAATAAACAATCTGAATCCTTGATTCCAGGATTATAGCAAAGGTATTTTTTATCAGCCTATAAAAATCGTTAAAACTCAAGAACAAATAATCTGAACTTTAGTGATGCCAGTTATAACTTCAAATATGAAAAATACAGGTTAAATGAACAAGATGTCCTAATATTGTACCACACTGGAAATTAAAATTCTGTCTACAGCATCATACCAAATTAAAATTACCATATCAAAGAAGTGCATTAAAGAAGAAAAACATCAGTTTCAGCTTTAAAGCATTGTTGATTTAGACTTATTTGATCTTAACCTAAGCATTCTGCATCCCAACAGAATTCATTAAATTTTTCAGATAAGGCACAAAATTCTCTCTGGATCTCAAGCGATCCCATTCCTCCCTTTTCTTAAATTCATCTTGAAATTTTCCCAAGAAGAAATTATAGATTTCAGGGTATTTTGAGGTATAAATTTCAAAATTAAAGATGACGAGATCCATTTTATATTCTGCCTTATCCCTTTGTCTTTTTCCAACTGCAATGAGAAGTAAAGCTTCTGCTCTTTTAAAGTCTGAAATAAATTGTTCTAAAACCTCGAAGTGACGTAAAATTAAGCGATTCATAAGAGTGATAATTATAATTAATGAATTATTTACACTAACAAATGTAATTTTCGCTTAAAGGTGTTTCAATACCCATGAGAGGGGATATTTCGATTTTTCTTACAAATTTTAAGCATTCTACTTTCAAAATTTGAAAGTAAGAACCTCATGGCTAGTTCATGAGGTATGAAACGGATAAGTTTTTACAATTTCGAAGGAAGTCTCGAAGTATTTGCCAATAAAAAAGAGGCTATCAAAAAATAGCCTCTCTTACATAAAATATTGGTTAAGTATGGATAATTAATAAGCATTAGCAATTATTTGCTCATAAAGTTCTTGTCTGCCACTTATTTTGCTTGGCTCTCCATTAGCATTCCCTAACTTACTTAATTGCTCTAAAGTAAGTTTTCCTGCTTCAAAATCTTTACCGCTACCACTATCAAAAGAAGCATAACGATCTTTTTTCAAGCCACTATATTTTGTGTTTTTAAGAATATGATCTGCAGTAATTAAACCTCTTGCAAAAACATCCATTCCAGAGATATGCGCAATAAATTTATCTTCTAAATCGGTAGAGTTTCTTCTTACTTTTGCATCAAAGTTTATTCCTCCACCTTGTAAACCTCCGCCTTCAAGAATAATCATCATAGCCTGTGTTACTTCAAAAAGATCGATTGGGAACTGATCGGTATCCCATCCGTTTTGATAATCACCACGGTTAGCATCGATACTTCCCAACATACCTGCATCGATAGCCGTTTGTAATTCATGCTCAAAAGTATGGCCTGCAAGTGTGGCGTGGTTTACTTCAATATTCAGTTTAAAATCGTCTTTAAGACCATATTTATTTATAAAACCTAAACAAGTTGCTGCATCATAGTCGTATTGATGTTTTGTTGGCTCCATAGGTTTTGGTTCTAAAAAGAAGTTCCCTTTAAATCCTTGTTTTCTGGCATAATCCCTACACATTCCCAAGAAAGTCGCCAAATGCTCCTGCTCTCTTTTCATATCGGTATTCAGGAGGCTCATATAACCTTCACGACCACCCCAAAAAACATAATTTTCACCACCTAAAGCGATAGTCGCATCTAATGCTATCTTAGCCTGTGCCCCTGCATAAGCTACCACATCAAAATTAGGATTTGTTGCGGCACCATTCATATATCTTGGATTACTGAACAAGTTAGAAGTACCCCAAAGTAATTTTAATCCGCTTTCTTCCTGCTTTTGTTTCGCATATTCAGTCATTGAATGAATTCTTTTCTCGAACTCTCCTAAAGTTGGAGCTTCGTCTACAATATCCACATCATGAAAACAGTAATAAGGTACACCAAGCTTCGTCATAAATTCAAAGGCAGCATCCATTTTATCCTTTGCCCGGGCTACAGGATCATCTTTTTTATCCCATTCAAAAATTTCGGTTTCAGCTCCAAAAGGATCTCCTCCTTTATTATTGAACGTATGCCAGTAGGCTACGGCAAATCTTAAATGCTCTTTTAAAGTTTTACCGGCTACCACCTTATTTTCGTCATAATATTTAAAAGCTAAAGGGTTATCACTCTCTTTACCTTCAAACTTTATGGTGTCGATATTCTTAAAATAATTACTCATAATATTAAAATTTAATGGCTTTTTTCCAGTTATTATAAATTGTTTTATAGGCTTCTACCAATGCTGGCTGAGGTGTTATGGTTTGTAAACATTCCAAACTATCAAAGGCTTCTTTTAAAGTTTTATAATGCCCATAACCATAGGCTGCACCTCTGGCCGCTCCGTCAGCACCGTTTGTTTTATATAGTTGAAGTGTGGTATTCGTCGTATTCACAAAAATTTCCTTAAAAACCGGACTTAGAAATAAGTTATCTTTACCGGCGCGTACTGTTTTTCCAGAAGCGCCAACTTCCTGCATAATTTCAAAACCGTAATTCATAGCAAATACGATTCCTTCACAGGCGGCTCGTACTAAATGAGGGGTTTTATGAATATTGAAGTTAAGATTCGATATTCCAGACAAAACTTCTTTATTCTGAAATATACGCTCTACTCCATTTCCGAAAGGATGAAAAAGCAAGCCTTCACTACCTGGTTTTGATTGTGCTGCCACTTCATTCAGATACTCATAATCAACAATATGATCACGTCCAGAAGACAAAATATTTCTTAACCACTGATAGAGAATTCCGGAACCATTGATACAGACCATCACTCCGTTTCTGTTTTCATTTTCCTGGTTATTTACATGTAAAAACGTATTAATCCTATTATCTTTATCGAAAGCATGATTTTCACTAACCGAATAAATTACTGCGGACGTTCCTGCAGTAGTCGCTATTTCACCCGGACTAAGTACATTTAAAGACATGGCGTTGTTAGGTTGGTCCCCGGCACGATATGTAATTTTCACATCTTCTGAAAGCCCTAATTCTTTAGCTACTTTTGAAGAAACTAAAGCCTGATCTCCAAAGTTAGAAACCACTTCAGGAATCAATTCTTCTGAAATCCCATAATACTCAAGAATCTCTTTTGCCAGTCTGTTTTCTTTAAAATGCCAAAGCATCCCTTCAGATAAGCCTCCTTTACTAATTTGCGGTTTTTCACTAAATCTGGCAGCGATATAATCACCAGGTAACATCATATAAGCCGCTTTCTTATAAATTTCTGGCTCATTTTCTTTTACCCATTTTAATTTTGAAGCCGTAAAATTACCCGGACTTCCTAAAATCATATCATGACATTTCTCTTCTCCTATTTCCTCAAAAGCCTTATCTCCGATGGTAGCAGCACGACTATCACACCAAATTATCGAAGGCCGTACAGGATTTAAATGACTATCGGTTAATACCAAACCATGCATCTGGTAAGCAATACCAATAGCTTTTATTTGGGTTAAATCAATTTGATATTCAGATTGTAAACGTTGTAGCGCTATTTTAACGTTTTCCCACCATTGATTCGGGTCCTGTTCTGCCCAACCTGGCTGTAAGGCTTCCATTGCCATTTCAGATTTTGGTTCTCCAACAGCTGCAATGCTTTGTTGAGAATCAGCATCGAAAATCGATAATTTTACTGAGCTACTTCCCAGATCTATTCCTAAAAAATACATTCTAAGTCCATTTTATTAGCTTCTGAAACAATTTTTCAGTACACTAATAGTTTATTTGACTACAAGTATAATTTAAATTTTGAATATTATCAAAATTTATAGGATAAAAATGACTAATAATTAAATTAAAATTGAATTATTAATATATAAACTAGTTTATCTGAGTTTTGATTATATTAATTCTACATTTTTAAATAAAATGAAATAAGACTTTTAATCAAAAAAAATACCTCGGGAGCATGCCCCAAAGTATCCAGGTGAAAACCTTTTTAATCTTAAAATAAGACTTGGTGAATTCATCCAAGGATGATGACTCAATCCCAGTAATAACGACTTATTTTCTGGGTTGTCGATAGCCTTTTAGACTTTGCCATATTTTTCCAAGGCTAACTGCAATTTGTTTCCGGAAAAGACTTCAAACACTAATAGTAAACTTATAATCAAATAGTGTATTATTGAGTGACTTTTCATCTTTAACCGGACAATAGCGATTTATTTGGTATGATTTTAAATATACTTATTTTACCCGCTTTACTGTTCTAAAACCCAAATGATCTGTACCAGAATCCATTGATGTTCCCATTCTAGATGAAATTCGATAACTGGCACAATAGGATTTATTACATAAAAAGGAACCTCCTTTTATCACTTTTTCATTTTGGTAAGGATTGTCTTCATTAAAATAAGTGGTCGATCCTTTAGGGTTTAATAACTCCCCCTGTTGTAAAGCATCCTGATAATATCTGGTATTAAAATTATCTTTAGTAAATTCCCAAACATTACCTGCCATATCATATAAATTAAGACTGTTTGGCGGAAAAGATTTTACCGGTGCGGCATATTTATAACCATCTTCTGGAATATTTTTAACTGGAAACTCTCCCTGCCAGGTATTAGCTTCTTTATTCAACTTAGATTCGTCGTCACCCCAGGTGTAAATTCCGCCATGAAGTTTACCATGTGCTGCCGCTTCCCACTCAGCTTCAGTAGGTAGGTCACGCCCTGCCCAACTGGCATAGGCCAAAGCATCTTCATAAGCTATATGAACTACCGGGTAATTATCTTTTCCTTCTATATCGCTTTGTGGTCCTTGCGGATGTTTCCAATCGGCTCCCGTTTTCCATTCCCACCACTGGCCGTAATCATTAAGGTTGGCTATATTTTCCAGCTCTTTTTTAAATATTAAAGAGCCTGGTTGTAAAACACTATCATGGGGTTTTGGGGTTCCCGGTGGTAGTTGTTTTTTCATTTGTTCCCAATCGATTGGGCGCTCTGCCACGGTCACATATCCTGTTTCAGCTGTAAATTTTTTAAACTGTGCATTGGTTACTTCGGTTTGATCTATAAAAAAACCGTCTACTGCCACAGGATGTGCTGGTTTTTCTCTAGGTAAAGCATAAGGATCACCTTCTGATGCTCCCATTGTAAATTTTACACCAGATACCCAAACCATACCTTCTGGAGTTTCAATTTCTTCTGGTTGCTGTTTCAAAAGATCTTCAGGGTTTACCGTATTGCTTTTTTGTGAAGTTTGTAACTCGGTATCCTTGCTTTCATTAGTTTTCAATTCTCTTTTTTCCTCTTCATTTTTACAGGAATAAAAAAACAGACTAAAAAAAAGAATAGCATATATTGATAATTTTAGCATTGAATTATTTTTTATCAAAAGTAATGAGTATCTGACAGAAATCATACCTATTAAATTAATGACTACTAACGCTCCTAACGAATCATTAAAAAAGACCGACTTTAAACAGTCGGCCTCTACATCACCTAAACTCTATCTTAATTTTTATATTTATAACAGTGTACTTGGACAAACGTACGCTGTAACCGGAATCGTAGTTTCTTTAATCGATTTAAAGCCTCCAATAACATCGGTTAGCTGCGACCAGCCACGTTGTTGTAAAATGGATGCTGCAATCATACTTCGATATCCACCAGCACAATGCAACACAAATTCCTGCTCTTTTGGGAACTTCTCTAAATGCTGATTGATCTGGTTTAACGGAACATTTACGACACCTTCAATATGCTCTGAATCGAATTCACTTTTCTTACGCACATCAATAATCACAATATCCTGATTCATTTTTTGTTCCAGTTCTTCCGCAGTAATCCGATTTATGGTATCAACCTCCTTACCGGCGGCTTCCCAACTTTTCATTCCGTCTGCTAAATATCCCTGTGTGTTATCGTAGCCTACTCGGCTCAATCTTGTAATCGCCTCTTCTTCTTTTCCTACTTCAGTAATCAATAAAATAGGAGTTTCCAAATCAGGTATCATTTCCCCTACCCAGGGTGCAAAACTTCCCTGTAAACCAATATTTATACTATTGGGAATATGAGATTTAGCGTAATTATCGGCTTCCCGGGTATCTAAAACCAGTGCTCCTTCTTCATTGGCCAAGAGTTCAAATTCATCAGGAGTTAAAGCTTTTGCCGCCTGCTTCATTATTTTATCAAAGCTCTTATAACCACCAATATTCAACAAAACATTTTTCGGAAAATAGTTTGGTGGTGCAGTAAGCCCGGTTAAAAGTTCTTTTATAAACTCTTTTTTGGTCATATCTGCCCTTAGTGCGTAATTCGTTTTTTTCTGATTGCCTAGCGTATCTGTAGTTTCTTTACTCATTTTTTTACCACAAGCCGATCCTGCACCATGATTAGGATAGACCATAAGATCATCATCTAATGGCATTATTTTATGGCGAAGGGAATCAAATAAATATCCGGCAAGTTTATCTTCAGTTAAATCTGAAATCACGTGTTGCGCAAGGTCCGGTCTACCCACATCACCGATAAATAGGGTATCACCTGTAATAATCCCGTGTTCGTTACCCTTATCATCTATCAATAAGTAGGTAGTACTTTCCATCGTGTGACCTGGAGTATGAATTACCTTTACCTTGTAATCACCGATCTTGAAAATCTGCCCATCTTCAGCAACTAAGGCCTCATAACCTGGCTTGGCATTAGGCCCAAAAACTATTTTAGCTCCGGTTTTTTTTTGTAAATCTAAATGACCGCTTACAAAATCGGCATGAAAATGAGTTTCGAAAACATACTTGATTTTCGCATGGTCATTTTCTGCTTTTTGAATGTACGGATTAACCTCTCTTAACGGATCAAAAATTGCTGCTTCGCCTTTGCTTTCGATATAATAAGCGGCATGAGCCAGACAACCGGTATATATTTGTTCTACTTTCATAACTTATAAATTAATGAAGCGATATTGTTAATTTCTAAGTGTAAAAATAATAGAACAATAATTTTTAGACGGTAACTATTGTTACAATTTCAATATTTAATCCCTATCCCTCATTGAGGGTTTCATTACCCAAGGCTTGTCTCGAAGTTATAAAAAAGTTTTTTCGATTCATATCTCGGGGCTTGTCCCAAGGTTCTTGATTCCAGGGTCTCATAGCTATCGCTTAACTTATGAAACGTAAAACCTCATCCCTATTTCCAGGTATCACGACAGTTCTGGATTAAGGTATCATAGCCTTTGGTGATGGCAAAATCAAGTATCATTTATAAAAAATAAAAAAGGAGATTCCGTAGAACCTCCTTTATATAGTTAAGCGAAATAACCGAAAAAGCCTGTAAAACCAAGCATGTATTGCTTTTACGGTTGTAAAACTAACTAAAAACCTAGCTTAACTAATCTTATTCAGTAACATTAAAATGAGCATCTGTAGTGGCAACATTTCCCTCGTGGTCTGTTACCTCTAGTGATAAATGATATTCACCTGTTGCAGCATCTGCAGGTACATCGATATGCTCATGAAAATCTACAATGGTTACCTCTTCGTAATCAAAAGATTTTTCAAACTCCCATCCATTTTCTCCATCTTCAAAGTGAATATGTACTTCTACTGTCTCTATACCATGATCTCCTGATATTGCAGCTTCAACGTGCAATTCTTCTCCGGCTTTTACATTTTCATCTACTGTCATGTCTGCAATTGTAATCGCATCAGCATCGTTATTTCCATCGGTAATATGAAAGTGAGCACCTTCTGCATGCGTATGTCCTTCAGCATCAACAACTGTAATCGTCATATGGTATTCTCCTAAAGCTGCATTTTCAGGAATATCGATATGCTCATGAAACTCGGCTGAAGTACCCGAGTAATCTTCATAAGTTTCATCGAAAGTCCATTCTATCTCTCCATCTTCAGGATCTAGACCGTGACCATGGATATTTACAGAAACAGAGCTTATTCCATGTTCTGCAGTTAATTGTGCTTCAGCATGCAACTCCCCTCCACGAACGGCGTCTTCACTTTCGATATCTGTGATGGAAATCCCATGTTCTTCTCCTGTATGATCTTCACCTATAATAAACTGTACATAAACCTGGTTTTCGTTACCTGACACATCGATTACAGTAATTCCCAAATGATAAGGACCTTCTGCTATGTTATCTGGTATTTCGATATGCTCGTGGGCATGATAAGTCTTAGGTGTTCCCTCTATTTGGAAACTTTGATTATAGGCCCATGGGCTAATTGTACTAGCCTGTTTCGTTCCTACAGTATTATTTAAAACACCGGAGTGTGTATGACCGTCAAAATTGTTATGAATGTCAACTTTATAAGATGCTAAAGCATCGTTATCACTTAAATCGATATCAAAATGCAATTCTCCACCTACCTGAAAAACTTCGTTTTCTACCGGATCGTTAATGGTAATTTCTGGTTTTTCACTATCCAGAATTTCATCGTCATCATTGCTACATGAAGCAAAAAAAGTAAGTGTGAAAAGTGCTATAAGTTTTATTGATAAATTCTTCATCTTAAAATTTAGTATTATAATTAATTATCCTTTCTAAGGATTCACGCCGTTGGGGCTATATTATTTAAATTTGGTGATCTGTATGTGTACTTAGAAACAACCATCGGCGGACCCCGAACGTAAAATCTTAAGTAATAAAATGTTTTATGGCTCCTACTAATATCATAGAAAACATTCTTAATCACTATCAGTACAGATTCTTCTATATAATCTATCTTAGGAAAGATCCCGCGATATTCTGCCTGCAAAAAGTGATTACAAATATGTGGTGAGGCTATTTGCTGAAAACTAAGCTCATGAACCTCGAAGGAATTAGCATGCTCGTTTAAAATGATATGGGCGGACCATAAAATTGGACCCACCGGCAATAAAGCCAGCAAAAACAGACTACTATATTTTAACCAAAACTTTTTCATGATTGCCCAAAAGGAATTTTAATACTCAGTTGAATATTTCTTCCCATTTCTGGGATCTGCAATCGTCTGTAAAAACTGGTGTGATTAAAGTATTTAGTATTCAATAAATTATCGATCCTAAAATTAATGTTGGCTTTAAAACCATCAAATTCCAGAAGGGTTTGATAACCTACTCCCCACAGAGAATATCCTGGTGTAATTTCCTCTCCTTGCGCAATTCGATCTTGCTGCATTACCGATCTATTACTAATACTTACTTCTGTAGCATTAAAAATTTTAGAATCGGTAAAAAGCTGATATCCTACCTCTGTAAACACATTATTGGCCGGAGTAAACGGCAAAGGATAATTTCGCGACCGGTTGGACGTGAGTTGTTGATTGTAAATATATTCTCCTGCCACACCAAAATGCCAGCGTCCAAGCTCTTTATCAACCTGAAGTTCTACTCCGCTAAGCAGCGCTTCAGATTCAGTATACTTATATAATTGGCCTGAGTGCGGTAATAAAGAAAAGGTTCCACTAGGACGCAGAAAAATATAATTATTGAAAAAATAGGCATAAGGAGTTAGATTAATATTCCAAGAATTTTCCCTGTAATTTAAACTCACATCTGCCATAAATCCCTGCTCGGGATCCAGGTTAGGATCACCCTGCTCATGTCTAAACGAACCATGATGAATACCATTGGCCCCAAGTTCTATGGCTGTGGGTAAACGAAAAGCGGTTCCCAGATTAATCTTGCTGCTAAATTGATCATTAAACTGATGGTCCCAGCCCAATCTTATATTAAAACTTGTAAAATTCCTATCAAGATCCTGACTACGTTGTGCGTAAGAAGTCGCGGTTTCTTCAGATTGATTATTTCCTATCAAAAACTCATAAAGGTTAGGATCATAATAGCCCTTCATATCTATCGTACCGTAATCAAAACGTAGTCCTAAAGTCCATAAGTTCTCTTGCGAAGGTTCGAACTCATGGATGGCGAATATGGCATAGTTAGCCGATTGATATTCTGGTAAAAGAAAATTGAATCCTTTGATTTTGTTAGATTTCCATTGGGTATCCAGTCCTAGGCGGGTTTCATGTTTTTTGCTAAAAGTATGATGGTATGTTGCTTTGGCTCCATAAGTATCTAAATCAAAATCCAATTCCAAATTTGGATTAATTTCGGGGGGTTGCTGTCCCGCGTAATGGGTATGAAACAAACTCCATTCCTGGCGATGATTTCTTTGGAAAGAAAGATCTATATCCAATTTTCCATTCTCAAAGACAAAAGTCGAATTATTAATAATCTTAAAGTGGGTAGCACGTTGAAAGGGTTCTTCTATATTTCGAGTATCCCCATCAGGCTCTACCCTGCTTATATCAGGAATTCCGTGTGAGCCGGGAAAGAATCCCGATTTTTGATATACTTTACTTAGACTTATTGTTGAGGAAAATCGTTCTTTTACGATCCCAATTTGGGTATACCAATCCAGCTCTTTACCTGCGGTATTTTTTAATTGCTCGTCGTAAATAGGAATATCGAAATTAAGATATGAAATTTGATCTGTAGGTAATTTATAATCCCCAAAAGAAAGCCCCGTTAGCTTCCCTTTTACAAACCAATCGTCTTTCTTGTAAGCGATTTGGGCAGAGCCACCTAAACTATTATTTACGCTTTTCGCAAAGGTATATACACTACCAGACAATCCCTCGTTAGGAATATTGTTGTTTTTGATACGTACTACCCCTCCTAGAGCATCACTACCATAGGCGATAGATCCTACGCCTTTAATAATTTCAAGATCCTCTACCTGTAGAGCGTCAATCTCCAAACCATGATCGGCACCCCATTGCTGTCCTTCCTGTTTCACTCCGTTTTCTGCTACTGCAACACGATTTAAGCCAAGACCACGAATAATAGGTTTTGAAGCTCCAGAACCAATTTGCATCGCATTAAATCCCGGTAATTTTTCGAGACTAGAGGCTAAAGAACCAGAAAATTGATTTTGCAAATAATCATTATCAACGTATAAAACTTGCTGACTGGTCTTTTTATGGTGATGCCCCTCCAACATCACTTCTTCCAGACCATTTATCGATTGCTTTAAAACAAAATCTAATGTTCTATTTTTATGAAGTTGAACTACGGTATCTACCGGTGTAAAGCCAATAATTGATACATGAACTTTATAATTCCCTTCAGGTAATTTTGCCGAATAACTGCCTTCTTCTGAAGTCCAGAAATATTGTTCACCAATTTTAACATAAGCCCCATCCAGGGCACTCCCTTTAGGCGATTTTACGTGACCTGATAACTCAAAAGTCGAGTTTTGAGCAAAAGCATTTAAATTAAACAGGGATAAGCATACAACTATCCAAAAAACTCTCATAAGATAATTCCGTAACTAAACATGTAACATGACCTGAAATAGAAGAAACAATTTTCAGGTATTTAAAACATTAATTAAGCACGGATGACCGGGGGAGCCCGTAAAGAAAAATAAAGATCTGGAAACTCCCAGATAGTTTGTGTAAGTGAAAGTGAATAAACCGATTCTTTAGTCGGAATAAAAAGATCGAAAGTGAAAAACTCGGGGCTATTAAAGCCGGAAAAATGAAAATCACAGATTTTACAATCCATACCAGACTTCACGATATTCTTGTCCATCTGAACAATGTGAGTATGATCTTTTAATCCCGAATGCTGAGCAAAGCCGTGTTCAAAAATATGAACATAGGGATATACCAACGCAAAAACAATTAAGAGCGCGGTAAGAATAGCAGTATATCCTGATGCTTTTTTCATTGACCGCAAATGTAGGAACTATTTATGCGCTTACAAGAAATTTCTTCTTAAAATATATAATCGATTTACCTAATTTGGTTAAAAATCAAGATATCCTAGTTTTAAAAAAACGAAATGAATTGACTTTCAATACTGTATGTTTTAAAATAACTTTTGTGGATTAAAACTTTTATTCGTCTTCTTTTTTCAGCCAGAGTTGTTCCATATCTTCTAGTGACCGGCCTTTGGTTTCTGGTACAAACTTCCAAACAAATACTGCAGAGATTACCGCAAAAGCACCATACACCCAATAAGAAAATCCATGATTAAAGTTTTCTACTAAAAATGGATTATTGTTCATTATTGGGAACGTCCAGGAAATAACAAGATTCGCCAACCACTGTACCGCAACCGCAACCGCCATCACTCCTTTAATCGAATTTGGGAAAATTTCTGAAAGTAATACCCAGGTTACCGGTCCCCAGGAAACCGCAAAAGCAGCAATGTAAACCAACATAAGTATTAGGGACGTAAAGCCTACGGTACCGGCAAATAAAGAAAAACCTAAACCTATCATACTTATTCCCATCACCACACTACCTATCAGCAATAACTTTTTACGTCCAAAATTATCTACCGTCATAATAGCAATTACCGTAAAAATCATATTTATAGCTCCTACAATAATAGTTTGCAACATCGATGCATTAGTATCTACACCCATTCCTTTAAAAATCTCTGGAGCGTAATACAAAACCACGTTTATTCCTACAAATTGCTGAAAAACCGACAGTAATAAACCAACAATAATTACCGGCCATCCATAAAATAACCAGTGTGCTTTCTTGGTTTTAAATGAGTTTTTAATCTCAATAAGAATACGATCTGAAGAAGCTTTCACATTCAATTTATCCAAAATCGACTTGGCTTTATCTTCATTTCCTTTCATAACTTCAAAACGCGGGGTTTTCGGCATAAAAAGTAAAAGCACAAAAAACAGAAAAGCAGGAATTACCTCAGATAAAAACATATAACGCCACCCCAGATCTGTAATCCACTCTTCGCTTTGTCCCTGTACGATAAAATAGTTTACAAAATATACCACCAACATACCGGTAACAATGGCGAGCTGATTACAGGAAACCATTTTTCCCCTGATATTCGCAGGAGCCATTTCAGCAATATAAAGTGGTGCCAACATACTGGCGATCCCAACACCCATTCCGCCAATAATCCTATATATGATAAATGAGGAAAGGGTCTGAATCCCAAAAATATTAAAAGCTTCAGGATATCCAGATCCTAAAGCCGATAGTAAAAACAGAACAGCCGAAATCACTAAGCCGTTTCTACGCCCAACAGAATTCGCTATAAAATCGCCGAAAGAAGCTCCTAAAATACAGCCCACTAATGCGCTGCTGGTCATAAAACCTAATATCGAATTTCTTAGATTCTCGGTTAAGACATCGGGAAGATCTAAAAAGTATATTTTAAATAACGGAATTGAAATAAGAAGAAAAATAATAATGATAGCGATGGATGTCTTTTTTTTAAAAAACTTAAACAGAAAATAAAAAAATAAGACTAAAATTCCCATAGAAGTAATGCTAATAATACTCTTAAATTCGATAATAGCGCTAGAAGCTAAAACGTTATCGCTATCGAGCGGATTAATGAAATAAGTATTCATGGCGCCTACCGCACCAGAAATCACTGCGGTATCATACCCAAATAACAAACCTCCAAGACTTGCTACAAGTGTGATTAGGATAATAAGTTTATTGTTGAAAGAGTTATTGTTTTCCATTCTACTAATAGTTATTTAGACTACAAGTATAATCTAAATTTATATATTTTTCAATAAATAAGCTTCTTTTTTATCAGTTAATAATTTTAACTGCCGCAATTCATTCAGAGCGTCAAAAATTCATGTTTAAAATTGCCAATATTTGCTTGCCCATGCAATCCATGTACTCCAATTTGGGCCGGTACTGTGGCCGCCTGCATGCTGTCTAAAGGCAATTTCTCCATCTACTAGAGCGGTACCCATTTTTGGAAATCCTGAAGTTTCAAGTCCTTTTTTCCCTAACAGTTCATACACCGGTGTGGCGTAAACACCAGACAAAAACATTCCTTTGGCGTCTATCCACTGTCCTTCGATAAGATGTGAACCAGCACTTATAAATACTGGTCTTGGTGCACAAAGAGCAATTAATTGATGGGCATCTACAGGTAAATCTTGGGTTTCCATTACCGAGGCATATTTTATAAAATTTCCGCAAAACCAATGATACTCATCTGGGCTTGCAAGATTTTCTACTTGTTCTCCAAAATTTCTACGTAGCAACGAAGTTCCTCCCGCCCCGGCCGAACCAAAGAAACCAAGAGAAATTCTTTGGTCGAAAGCCATACTAACTATGGCAGCTTTACCATATCTGGATACGCCTTCTACTGCAATTCGGTTTTCATCTATTTTTGGGTTCGTTTCAAAATAATCGATGGCTCGACTTGCGCCCCACGCCCAGGCTCTTAAAACTCCCCATTCATCGGGTTTTCTTTGCTTACCATGATTTACCAATCCTATGATTCCGGAAGTCAGCCCTGCACCATTATCAGCCTGAATACTACTAGGCACTAAAATAGCATACCCCATATTTTGCGATAATAATTGCTGTTTCCATTTAGGTTCATAGGAAGAAAAAAAGTAGCTGTCTGGTTCATCATTAGCCCTCATGAAAGGAGATTTTATAAACCCGAATTCCATAACTAATGGCACTGCTTTTTTTGCGCTTTTAGGTATCCCAACTAACAGCTCGATTTTCACCTCAACTGCCGGATAGGCAGAATTATCCACAAGCCCTTCTAAAAGAAGCTCGCTTACCGGATAAGAGTTTATAAGAGTATCTTTTTTAGAAACAATATTCCATTTTACATCCGGAATATGATCGGGTAAATGACCATAGATTGAAGTTTCAAAATCTTCAACAATTTCGGGTCTTCGGATTTCCCACCATTCCCTGGAAGTATTGATTTGTTTACCTTCATTGCTAACTAATACTTCAGGTAAAACATAAGATCTTACTTTACTTTCATCAAAATTGGCTGCATTTGGATCAGTTGGATCTCCAGAAGGCCCCTGTCTATTTTTAGCAGTGATTCCTAACTGATGTTTCATCTGCATAAAATGCTGATAGTTTAGTTTATGAATACTATCCTGAGAAGATTTTCCATCCTGAGCTTCCGCACAAAGACTTAACAGAAAAATACTAAGTATAAATATATCGGATACTGACCTTAGTTTGCTCATAAGCTTATGAATACTAGATAGAAAAACAGCCTAAAACTGCTTTCTTTATATTTTCTAATTCCTTTGTTAAACCACTTAGGTGCACTCATTATTCCATTTAAATTATAAGAATTGGTCGAGTTCTGGTTTTATTTTTTAAACAAAGACAAATCAACAGCCTCCCCCATCACCTCATATCCTTTTTCGTTGGGATGCAAATAATCACCAGATTGTAAATTCTTAGCTATTACATTGGGTTCTTCTGGGCTTTCCAAAACTTTAGCAAAATCGATCACAGCATCAAATGCGCTGCTATTTCTAATCCAGTTATTTACTTTTTGCCGGGCCTGTTCTCTAAAGTCTTTATAATAGAAAGATTTTTGAATGGGAGTAATGGTACCACCGTAAACCTTTATATTTTGAGCATGTGCTTTTTTAATCATCGTTTTATAGGCTTCAATTAATTTATTCGCTACTTTAAAGGCAGCGGTACTATCTGGTGTTGCACCAAGATCATTTACACCTTCCAGAATGATCAAATACTTTATTGAACTTTGATTTAAAATATCACGATCAAATCGGTTTAATCCTGTGGGTCCCAAACCACCTCGCAACACAGCATTTCCACCAATTCCCATATTAAGCACTCCTATATTTTTTGTCCTGGAATGCTGCGTTAACCTTTCGGCTAAAATATCCGGCCAGCGATTTTGTTTATTGGTGCCTGACCCACGGCCATCGGTGATCGAATTTCCCAAAATTGCAACGGCTGAAGCCTCTTTTCCGGCCATAACATCAAGTGTATTTATTATATACCAGTGGTCTGTAGTTATCGCATTCTCAAAAGCATTTTCTTTAATATTCTCGTTTCCTTCGACTAAATAGGAAGTTGTCCTGGAACCGGGGTGCCCCGTAATTTTTTCTGCAGTTTTGCCGAATTTTATAGTAATCGCTAATCTGTCCCTTGCCTCAAATTCAAAGGCCAGTGCATCCGAGAATACGGCTTCTCCGGCAGGCATAGTTACTTCAGGGCTTCCATTAAATTTCAATGTTTTTACCGTTGAAGTTTTAACCAAGGGCTGCTCTGTCACTATAGCAATCTCTACAGATATCATTTCCACCGGGAGATCACTAAACGCATTAGAAAATTTTAAACGAATGCTTTTCCCTCCCAGAGACGGACTAATAATTTGCCGCAAAGTATTACCAGTTAACCCCGGTGCCGGCGGAACGTTTCTTGGCTCTACCAATTGTGGAGCCGTACTCCAACTCCCAACCCACTTTTGTTGATTTTTAGAATCGTTTTGAACGATAGAGGAGGAAGTTCCACAAGACGCTAAAAGCATTAGAAAAAGTACAAAAATCACATTACGCTTTCCTATAAAACCTTTTACGAATCTATATTTTAAATGTCTTGACATTCTAAAATCTTATTTGTTAAAGCTGAATTTGATATTCCCTATTTATCTTCCCTTGCTTTTACTGAAAATTGATACACTGTTGTTGAAGAAAACTCTTCTCCTGCCTTTATAACCACTGAGGGAAAAGCGGGTTGATTTGGTGAATCGGGGAAATGCTGTGTTTCAAAACAAAAGCCGGAACGTTTTTCATAATTCCCTGGCTCATTGGGAATTTTCAAGCTTCCATCTAAAGAATTACCGGTGTAAAACTGCATTCCCGGCTCGGTTGTAAATACCTCTAAAAACCGACCGCTCCCCTCATCATAAGCGGTGGCAGCTAAAGTCAAATCGGAATGATCTCTATTTAAAACAAAACAATGATCATAACCTCCGGCTGTATTTAACTGGTCATCATTTACATCGATAGCTACACCTATTCTTTTTGGAATCCTAAAATCAAAAACACCATCTTTTACAGGTCTAATTTCCCCAGTTGGTATGTTTCCTGAAGTTGGCAAAAAAGCATCGGCATTAATGAACACCTCATGATCAGTGATTTTCTTGTTAAAATCTGCTGTTAGATTAAAATAAGAATGCTGAGTGAGATTAATCACCGTTGCTTGATCTGAAACTGCATAATAATCAATCTTTAACTCATTCGCATTGGTAAGTTCGTAATACACTTTCACTTTTAAGTTGCCTGGGAATCCCATTTCCAAATGCGGACTATCATAGGTTAAAAGCACTTTAGTATCACTTAGTTTTTTTACAGTCCAAAAAACGGCATCAAAACCTCCAATACCGCCATGCAGGCAATTTGTTCCTTCATTATTATTAATCCTGAATGATTGCCCATTCAATTTAAAGCAGGCATTTGCTATTCGGTTAGCATATCTCCCGATTAAAGCACCGATAAATGGATTGGATTTTAGATAATCTTTTGTATTTAAATGTAAAACCACATTCTCAAAATTTCCATTTCGGTCAGGAACTTCAAGATTGGTAATTCGTCCTCCATAATTAATTAAATGAAGCTTTAATCCATTTGCATTTTTAAGGAGATAAGTCTCAATCTTTTGTTCAGTTTTAATACTCATTACTATTTTTTTATTGATAATCTCTGACTTCTTTTGAAGCTGAGTTCAATATAAAAGTTTATGCAGGCATTTTGGATCATTGATTGAATTTTCAAGGAAAATTTGTATCGAAATGCTACCAAAATGGAAACTTCGATACAAAATCTTTTGCCAAGATTTCACTCAGTTTCCGAAATTTTCTTAGATCGAACTCAGGTTTTAAAGTCAAAGCCAGAGATTATATAAGCAACTACTAAAATTTTATCTGTTTTGTTTCCATTGGTCTGTTCTAAATGGTGATGCCGGAAGGTCTTCTTTATTATATAAGTTCGCATTCTCCGGGTTATCGGCCCACGCGTATCTTACTGCCACGGGATGCTTTACCTGCGGGCTATAAACTATGACCTTGTCTCCTTCAATTTTCGCTTTAGCCCAAACAAATTGCTTATCGTTTCCGGCTATGGCAAAACCTTTTAATTCTTGATTATTTTTTATTTTTAATCCGCTGCCTACAGCCTCAAAATGTAGGATAATTGAATCATTTTTTATTTCTGAGGAAGTGTAAATGGGGCCAGAAGGCACTACTGAAGCATCTCCATAAGCCAGGTGTTTTGCTGCAGTGGCCAGGCGGTCACTTACCGTTTTTTTATCTAAAGGATGGATATCATTCCATTCCCCAACATCAATAGTTACTGCCATACCGGTCTTGGGTACATTTAGGGCTGCCTTTTGAGCTTCACGAAGTCTCGCCCAATTCGTGTCTGTCGGATTTTCTCTACTTTCCATAAAATTAGCCAGCTGAACGAAAAGAAAAGGGAAATTTGAAGCCTCCTGATGCCAGTTTTCTCGCCAGCTCTCAATCATCTTTGGAAATAATTCACTGTATTTTTCAGGTTCACTGGTGTTTGACTCTCCCTGGTACCAAATGGCTCCTTTAATAGAATATTTAAGCAAAGGATGGATCATCGCATTGTAAAGACCTGTTGGTTTCCAGCGATAAAAAGTTTGTGGTTGCAAAGCTTCTGTCGCTTTCCCCACTTTATATTTCCAGGCTCCTTTAAGGTCAATGCGCTTTTCTGGAAAATTAATCTCATAAGGTTTATCTGTTACAAATCCGCCCCGTCCCCTTTCACTAATTAGTTTTACCGTGATAGTATTTTCACCTTCGCGAAGAATATTTTCAGGAATTTGATACCTTCTTGGCGGGTATTGATAGGTGGTGTTCCCTACAAAAGTTCCGTTTACAAAAACCGAATCTGCATCTACGATCCTCCCCATTAAAAGTTCTGCTGGTTTTCCCGAAAATTCACTTTTTAAATCAAATTTCTTACGAAACCAAACCACTCCGTTTATCGGTTGTTTCAGTAAACCTGGTAATTCAAATTCTTCCCAGTCGCTATCATCAAAATTAGCAGTTTTCCAACCTGATTTTAAACCAGCATCTTCAGCAGTAACAGTGGTGTACCAGTTGCGAATCCAGTTTTGATCTAACTGCTCCAGACTATCAATTACGCCTTCTGGTTTTAGTTTTTCGACTTCAGCAATTGCTTCAGGGAAATTTTTAAGGGCCTTTTCACTCATCCATGCTTCTACCGGTGAGCCACCAAGGCTAGCATCGATTAAACCAATTGGTATTTGATATTCTTCATAAAGATTTTTAGCAAAAAAATAAGGAATTGCCGCAAAACCTTCAATGGTATTTTGGTTTACCGAAATCCAGTTTCCGCCAGAAAAATCGTCTAACTTCTTCGTTAGATTATATTCTTTGGGTACCTGAAAATATCGAATTTCTGCATTATCAGCTGATTTTATTTCTTCAGGATATTTAGGTGCTACACGAGACATTGGTAACTCCATATTCGACTGGCCAGAACATAACCAAACATCACCTATATAAATTGAATCAAGCTGAATGCTGTTTTTTCCGGAAATTTGCATGGTATAAGGCCCACCAATGTTTGGATTTTCCAGCAAAATCTCCCATTTCCCATTTTTGGTACTGGTATTATAGTTTCTTTGCTGAAAACTGACTTCGATATCTTCCCCTTCTGAAGCCCAGCCCCAAATGCGTACATTACTATTACGCTGTAAAACCATCCCATCGCTTACCAGTTTTGGCAAGCGAACCTGGGCAAACAGCGTATTAGCAAATAAAAAAATAAAAATGTAAAAAAAACGCATTGTTTAATTGATTGAATCCTGAACTGCAGCGTTTATAGTTTGGATTGAGCCATCTTCATTAAAATTAAGTTCGGTCATTTTCACGCTTCTTAAATATGTTTTTCCTTTGGAAAGTGAACTATCATGGAAAAATAAATACCATTTTCCATTAAACTTAACGATAGAATGATGATTAGTCCAACCTAAAACCGGTTCTAATATCACGCCCTGATAAGTAAATGGACCATAAGGACTATCTGAAGTTGCGTATACAATTTTATGAGTATCGCCAGTCGAATAAGATAAATAATAAGTATCATCAATCTTATGCACCCATGCTGCCTCAAAAAATCGACGATCGTTATCCCCGGTAAGAAGATCATTACCCTCTTTGTCTAAAATTCGTATCCTTTTAGGTTCTTCGCTAAATGAGGCCATATCATCAGCCAATTTTGCAATTCTTGGCTCAATAGCCTTAATGCTATCTGCTGGATATTTGTCTTCATCAGCAAAACTTCCGGTTTCCCAACGTTGCAACTGGCCACCCCAAATTCCTCCAAAATACATATAATATTCACCATTGGTATCTTCAAAGACTGCAGGATCTATACTAAAAGAACCTTTAATATAATCGGGCATCGGTTTAAAAGGGCCTTCTGGCTGATCGGCTACCGCAACCCCTATTCTAAAAATATCATTCTTGTCTTTTGCTGGGAAATAAAGGTAATATTTCCCGTCTTTCTCTGCCGCATCGGGCGCCCACATTTGCCGTGCTGCCCATGCTACATCATCTACGTCTAAAACTACTCCGTGATCTGTAACTTCCCCACCTGCACTATCCATAGAATACACATGGTAATCTCTCATATTAAAGTGATTTCCAAGGTCATCTTCAGGCACTCCAGAATCAAAATCGTGACTAGGATAAATATAGATTTTATCGTTAAATACATGAGCAGAAGGATCTGCGGTAAAATCTTTGGTTACGAGGGGCTCGGTTTCTACTTTTCGAACCTGATTTGTTTGATCTGTTTGTGGAACTTCAGACTTTTCTTCTACTTTCTCGTTTTCCGCATTATTTTTACAGGATGTCAAAATTAAAGTGGCTAAAATTGTAGAATACAAAGAGAGCTTATTCATTTTCAGTTAAGTTTTTAAATTACGATTATAAATATATAAAAATTAACTCAATCGTATTCGTAAATTAAAAATATCATAAAGTTATGATACATAACATTTTACACTTTAAACTAAATAAAAATTATTACATAATATCATAAACAAAAAGCAATCGGTTGCGTAAACCATAGAAAAGACTAAATTTGTTAAATCGTTTAAGCTCTAAAGTAGAGCAAAATTCGTATTTTGCTGATGATGTTGAAAACATCACTGAGCAAAGCATACACTACACCATTAGCTGAAAGAACTAAAATAATGAGCAAAAAGAAAAATAAAGTCGTTACCATTTACGACATTGCCAATCAGTTGAATTATTCTCCCAGCACCATTTCCAGAGCGCTTAAGAATCATAAGAGTATAGGAAAAGATACTACAAAGCAAATACAGGAGACGGCTAAAAAACTTGGATACCGACCTAATTCTTTAGCTGCAAGCCTTAGAAATAACAGGAGTAACAATATTGGTATCCTGATTGCGAGAATTAATCGCCCCTTTATTTCCTCATTAATTAGCGGTGTAGAAAACTCGGCCCGGGCCGCAGGATATAATGTTCTTATTAGCCAATCTGATGACAACTATAAAAATGAAGTAGCCAATGCAAAGGCGCTTTACGATAGTCGAGTTTGCGGAATTGTAGCCTCTCTTAGTATGGAAACTAAAAATGTTGATCATTTCAAGCAATTTATTGAACAGGATATTCCGGTTGTTTTTGTAGACCGTGTACCTTCAGATCTTAATAGCTATCGGGTTATTATCGATAATTATTCCGCTGCCTATAAAGCTACCGAGCATTTAATCCAGCAAGGATGTAAAAGAATCGCACATTTTGCGGGAGCACAACATCTTAATGTTTATAAATTAAGAAAAAATGGCTATATCGATGCATTAAAAGCCCACGATATCGCTCCAGATAAAGACTTACTGGTTTATATGAATACCTTGAGTTTTGAAGAAGGTAAAGAGGCGACTTCTAAACTCCTAAACATGAAAAATCCACCAGATGGTATTTTTTCTTCTAATGATACCGCGGCAGTAAGTGCTATCATGCAGGCAAAAGAAAAAGGCGTTAAAATCCCTGATGAACTAGCGGTTATAGGATTTAACGATGATCCTTTAGCTTCTATAGTAGAACCTGCCCTTTCTACAATTTCCCATCCCGCAATGAAGATGGGTGAATTATCTACCAAACGTATTTTAGAACATGCCGATAAAGAAATGGAAAAAGGAGTTTCTGAAATTACCATTCTGGACACCGAAGTCATAATAAGAGCTTCCAGCCAACGCATAAAATAAGTGTATCCTATAACAATTAAAAAGGCTTCCCGAAAAGAGCTTAAAGGCCAAATAATTCAGGTAACCACAAGCTTAACTTCGGGAATAAAATAACCAGCATTAAAGAAATTAGCATTCCTACAAAAAGCGGCATCAAAGGCTTGATCACTTTTTTGATACTGGTATTGGCCACTCCTACTCCTATAAACAAAACCGACCCTACCGGTGGTGTACATAAACCAATGCATAAATTTAATACCATGATTACCCCAAAATGAACTGGATCTATTCCTAAAGCTGTTACTACGGGTAGAAAAATAGGAGTAAATATAAGCACAGCGGGGGTCATATCCATAAAAATCCCTATCACCAGTAGAATCAAATTAATCATAATCATCACGACAATGGGGTTATCACTGTACCCTAATAATGCTGAGGTTACCTGCTCTGGAATATCTGCATAAGACATTACCCAGGACATGGCTATACTCAAAGCAATAAGGATCATGACCAACGCAATGGTTTCAGCTGATTTTATCAGAATTCCTTTTAATTTATCTAAGCTTAGCTCTTTATAAATCAAACCAAGAATTAAGCAATATACTACTGCTACCGATGAGGCTTCTGTTGCCGTAAAAATACCACCAACTATTCCGCCGATAATCACTAATAATAACATCAAACTTGGCAAGGCATCCAAAAAACTTTTTAACACCTCACTGACCGAAGCTCGTTTAGCCGTAGGAAAACCTTTTCGTTTTGCCCAAATTAAGGCAATGATCATCAAGATCAAACCCGTTAAAATCCCAGGAATATAACCTGCTAAGAATAATGCGCCTATACTCACTCCTCCGCTGGCTAAAGAATAGATTATAAAAATATTACTGGGTGGAATCAATAATCCCGTGGTTGCTGAGGTTACATTTACGGCCACACCATATTCTTTGGTATATCCTTCTTCTTCCATTTTCGAACTCATAAAACTTCCGATTGCCGCCGCAGCTGCACCGGCTGAACCGGCAATAGCACCAAATAGCATAGCTGCCACAATATTAACATGAGCCAAACCGCCAGGTAAACTACCAACTAGTGACTTTGCGAAAACAATAAGACGCCTGGCAATCCCACCGCTATTCATTAAGTGCCCTGCCAAAATGAAAAACGGAATGGCTAATAATGAAAAGCTATCCAGCCCGGTAACCATACGCTGAGCTATAGTCGCCACTGCTGGTAAAGAATCGATACTAAACAGCAGGGTAATTAAAGAAGCAATACCTATACTCCAGGCAACTGGGACTCTTATCCCAACTAGAATAATAAAACTAATAGCAAGTATAAATATTTCCATACTTATCGTTTTAAATCTTTAATTAGAAAACTTATCCGGTAAAAAAGTATACAGAAGCCTGTTATTGGCAAAATAAGGTAGATATACCCCATGGGAATTTCTAAAGCTGCTGAAGTTTGCCAAAGTTTAAAAGAAACATAAATATATCTAAAGCCACCTACTATAAAAATCGCGAACACAAATAAAACAATAAGCAAACTAACGATCAGGTCCATAAGCCTACCGTATTTTTTAATCATCTTCTCTGGCCATAAATCGATAACAATATGCCCTTTTTTCCCCGAAACATATGCCGCTCCTAACATGCTCACCCAAATAAGCAGAAACCGGGCAAGCTCTTCCGTCCAAGAACTTGGGCTATCCATTATATAACGCGCACCTACTCCCCATAATACCGTAATAAGCATTGTGCTTAGTAAAATAACAATGATCCAGCCCAGATAAAAATCAAGTTTCTTCATGGTTGTATCGCTTTTATTTTCTGGATTAAATCGTATAAATCGGGATCTTCAGATTGCAGATCGGTAATAATCTGCTTACTTTCTTTTTTGAATACTTCAATATCCGGTCGAGTAACTTTCACTCCTGCCTGTGTGACAGCTTCAAGCGATTCTTTTTCGGCTGTTTCCCACAATTTGCGCTGTTCTATCGCTGCTTCCTGAGCACTGATGCTTAGCACTTCTTTTTCTTCTTCTGATAATTCTGAATAAATAATAGAACTCATGACCAAAATATCTGGCAACGAACTATGCTCATCTAAGCATAAATTCTTACAGATTTCATAATGCTTAGAAGAATAGAAGCTGGGCAGATTATTTTCGGCAGCATCCACCACGCCCTGCTGTAAAGACGTATACAGTTCTCCCCAGGAAACCGGTGTTGGTGAACCTCCCAGTGCACTAACCAGCTTAATGGCCGTTGGGCTCTGCATCACCCTCACCTTTAATCCTTTTAAGTCTGAAGGTTCCCTGATTGGAGTATCTTTAGTATAAAAGCTACGGCTACCGGCATCAAAATAAGTTAATCCATGTAACCAGTATTTTTCTCCATCAGCCAAGAGTTCTTTCCCTAAATCACTATCATATAAAGCGTAGCGTTGTTCTTTCGATTCAAATAGATAAGGATACCCAAAAACCTTGAGTTTTGGTGAAAAATTTTCCATTACTGCTGAGGAAACTTTGGTCATGGCCAAACTTCCCAGTTGCAGTAATTCTAAACATTCCCGCTCTGATCCTAACTGACTGCTGGGATATATCTTTATTTTCATTTTACCGTCAGAATGAAAAGACACTCTTTCGGCAAAATATTGCATTGCTTTGTGCACAGGATGATTATTACTGAGACTATGGGCAAGTTTTAATTCTTTTACTGAAGAATCTACATTACATCCAAATAGTAATAATAATCCGAAAACAAAAAACAATCTTTTAATCATCATTGTAATGATTTCGCTTTATAACTTTCATCTCTAAAACTTAAAATAATCCTTGGCATTTCCATAGCAAATATTGGCAATGGTACTTCC
>CERQ01070259.1_pt1 | contig 34805 bp, 53 predicted proteins | sample 530711 | NCBI WGS metagenome assembly CERQ01 (sample SAMEA2620882, study PRJEB7988) | marine metagenome | biome: marine biome (ENVO:00000447); feature: mesopelagic zone (ENVO:00000213); material: "saline water (ENVO:00002010), including plankton (ENVO:xxxxxxxx)" | depth 850 m | reverse complement strand
CTGTACGGCTACCTCAACCTCAACAAGGTCAACGCCGCCGCCTACCAGGTGGGCGGGGTCGGCCGATGAAGACCACCCACAGAAAGGGAGACCAGGTGGATACCCAGAAGAAGGACGAGAACCGGCCGCCGAGCTTCGCGGCAATGCTCGCGCAGGTGCGTCCCCGCACCGACGTGGAGGCCGCCGAGACGCTGCGGAAGGTCATCGAGGCGGTGAAGGCGACCGGGAAGACCGGGTCGATCACGATCCGCCTGGACGTGAAGCCGGCCGACGGGCTCAACGAGGCCGTGGTCGTTTACGACCGCATCACCCAGAAGGTGCCGGAGAAGACCCGTGAGGGCTCGATGGCGTTCGTCACCCGTGACGGTGACCTGTCGCGTACGGACCCGTCCGCGATGCCCCTGTTCGACGACGAGGACATTCGCGACGCCGGCGCGCATGTCGACCCGAAGACCGGTGAGATCAAGGAGGCCCCGGAGGCATGAACGAACTGGAAGCCATCGCGGGTGGAACGGAGGCCGCTGTCGTCTCCGACCTCGCACAGCAGGCGCTGAAGCCGCAGCCGGTGCACCCTGCCGAACTGTACGTCCTCCCGGACGGGCGCGGCGGCGTGCGGGTCGTATCGACCGACGAGTACAGCACCGCACCTCGCCACACCGCCGCGGCACGAGTGGTGACGGATGCGGCGTCATTCGTCGCGTACGTGAACCGTCACCGCCGCCCCGGCACGGAGATCTACGCGCACACGAACAGCTCGTCGGTGGTCGCTGTGATCGACTCCCACGAGCCGGTCACGGAGGAGGCGTTCCTGCCCGGCTGGCAGAAACACACCCTCCGGCTCGCGCTCGAGAAGTCGAAGCCTTGGCTCGCGTGGGAGAAGGCAGACGGGCACCTGTTCGCGCAGGACGAGTTCGCTGACTTCCTCGACGATCAGTGGTCCGATGTCATCGACCCCGCACCCGCGGTGCTCGTCGACATCGCGACCACGTTCCACGCGAAGACGAACGTCGACTTCAACGGCGGCGTGCGACTCGACTCCGGTGACGTGAAGCTCACGTTCGAGGAGAAGACGACCGCGAAGGCCGGGCAGAAGGGCGACATCGAGATCCCGAAGAAGATCCAGCTCGCGCTCCGCCCGTACGTCGGCGGCCCGATCTACTCCATCTGGGCGCACTTCCGGTACCGGCTCCGCGGCGGGCAGGTGCTCCTCGGGTTCAAGCTCGAACGCCCGGAGACGGTGCTGGATGCCGCGTTCGCGGACATCGTGACGGAGATCCGTGAGGGCCGCACCGACAAGCGCGACGGTGTCGAGACGCGCGTGCACGACGGCATCGGTGACGTGCCGATCTTCAACGGCAAGCCGTCGTCCTGACCGGTCGCTGCGCGTAGCAGGCGCAGCGCATGAACCGGGGACCGGCCGAGTAGCAGTCGGCCGGTCCCCTCCACCCACACATCGCATTCCCTTGACCAGGAGTCTCAGCGTGAGCTTTCCCTACTCTGGCGCACCCACATCGCAGGCGCCAGCCGACCGCATCTACGTCGGCCTCGACCTCTCCCTCACCTCCACCGGCGTCGCGATCATCCACGGCGACACCACGACCGTGCAGCGCATCACCTCGAAAGGCCGCAAGGGCGCGACCTCCGCCGAGCAGACCGAACGCCTCGTCGACATCGTCGAACGCATCGCCGCCGTCGTCCCGGTCAGCGACCACACCCGCATCGCCATCGAAGGGCCCTCATTCGGATCGACCGGCTCGGCGGCGCACATCATCGCCGGACTCTGGTGGCTCGTGCGCCGGTATCTCCGCGACGAAGACGTCGTGATCGTCCCGCCGGGCACCGTGAAGAAGTACGCGACCGGATCAGGCACCGCTCAGAAAGACGCCGTGCTCGCCGCTGTCGTCCGCCGCTACCCCCACGTCGACGTGACGGGCAACGACGAAGCCGACGCGCTCGTGCTCGCAGCGATCGCAGCCCGCCTCGACGGACACCCGGTTGACGAGATCCCGGCCGCGCACGTGGCGACGCTCACCAAGGCGGTGCAGCGATGAACGTCCCCTGGAGGCACATCCAGTTCACCGAAACCTGTTGGCTCTGGACTGGCCCCGTCCACAAGCGCTACGGGAAGTACGGCGGAACCACAGCGCACCGCCATGTTTTCCGCGCGCTCGGCGGGGAGATCCCCGAGGGTCTGGAGCTTGACCACCTCTGCATGAAGCCGCTCTGTGTAAACCCGGATCACCTCGAGCCCGTCACCCGCGCGGAGAACGTCCGCCGACGCCGCGAGGCCTATACGGAGTGTTCGAACGGGCACGCCTATACGCCCGCGAACACTTACATCCGCCCGGACGGAGCCCGTGACTGCCGCGCGTGCATTCGGGTTCGGGTGGCCGCGTACAAGCGCCGCCAGGCCGGAGTAGCAGCATGAGCGCGCTCAAGTCGCCGATCCAGTACTTCGGCGCGAAACAGCAGATCGCGGACAAGATCGTCGCCCTCATGCCCGCGCACCAGGGATACATCGAGCCCTACGCCGGAAGCCTCTCGGTGCTGCTCGCCAAGCCCCAATCGAAGATCGAGGTCGCTAACGATCTCGATCACCGGCTGATGACATTCTGGCGAGTCCTCCGAGACCGACCCGACGAGCTGCTCCACGCCGCAGAGCTGACGCCGCACTCGCGCGCAGAACTCGACAGAGCGGCCGCTCTCGATGAGGACGTCGACGAGCTCGAAGCCGCCCGACAGGTGTGGGTGCTTCTCACGCAAGGCCGCTCACGCACGATGAAGCGCACCGGGTGGAGGTTCTATGCCGACCCGCAGGGCACGAGCGCCTCATTCGGAGCCACGTACATGAACGCCTATCGGAGCCGGATCGGGCCAGCGTTCGATCGACTCCGCGCGGTCTCGCTCGAGTGCAGGCCAGCGCTAGACGTCATTGAGCAATACGGCGCGTTCCCCGACAATCTGCTCTACGTCGACCCGCCATACGTCCACACCACCCGGCAAGGCGCGCGCTATTCGCACGAGATGACGGACGAAGATCACCGCGATCTCGCAGACGCGCTGCATAGAGCACGTGGACCCGTGCTGCTATCCGGGTATGCGTCGGACCTCTACGAGTGCCTCTACCCGGAGTGGCATCAGATCCGAATATCGGCGAGGAGTGACAACGCGGTGAAGCGCGACGTCGTCGAGGTCGTGTGGTCGAACCGCCCAGTCGGCGACCAATACCTGTGGAGCGACATCGCATGACCGCTGTGAAGACGCTCGTGCTCCGCTGCGACAAGCCCGCGTGCGGTGAGAAGGTCCACGCCCGCCCCGACGAGGACGTGACGGCGCTTCGACGCCGAGCGGCCGCTGAGCGGGGTTGGCGGTCGACACCGTCGTTCGATCAGGGCGGCCACTCAGACCGGTGCAGGTTCCACGCATGAGCGACCTGTTCAGCGCTGTCGCGCCCGAAACCCTGCCCCACGAGCCGCCGGCGTCCCGGTGCCGCCGCTCGTGCTGCTGGACACCTCTCGGCCACTCCACGGCCGCGACGTCCTGCACCTGCCACGAAGGAGACCCCATGGCCGACCAGGTGCCGATCCCGATGCTGCGGAAACTGAACGCCCGCGACGGGCACCACTGCATCATGACCGCGACGGAATCCGACCGTCTCGTGCCCCAACACCGGCAGGGAGGGATGGGCGGGCGACGCAACAAGCACCGCCTGGCGAACCTGCTGTGGCTCGACAGCATCGCGAACGGGCTGATCGAGTCCGACCCGCGGCTGCAGGCGGTCGCGAAAGCGTGGGGCGTGAAGGTCAGCCTCCACGCGAACGTGGAAGAGATCCCCGTGTTCCGTCCGCACATGGGCCAGTGGTTCCGGCTCGTCGGCGAGACCCGGATCCCGATCACAGCGCTCGAGGCTTTGGACCGGATGCACGCGTTCTACGGCGACGAGTACTTCGTCTGGAAGGCGGCGGCTGACCGGTCGGTGCACGAGGTTGCTCTCGCCGCGAGGGGGGTGCGCTGATGGCCGCCGGGCTCCCGTGGGTGCGTATCGACAGTGACCTCGCGCAGAACCCGAAAGTCGCGGATCTGGCGGCCGAGCATGGACAGCGAGGGCTCGCGGCAGCGTTCGTGTTCGTCTGTTCCATCGGGCACTGCGCGGCACACAACACCGACGGGGAGATCAGGAAGGCGATGCTCCCGTTCATCCACGGCACCCCAGCACTGGCGCGACTGCTTGTCGACGTGGGCCTGTGGGAGGTCGCGGAGAAAGGGTGGCGGGTCGCGAAGTACGCCGAGCACCAGCCGACTGCTGAGTCGCGCGAGGCGGCGGCTCAGCGTCGAAGCGATGCGGCACGCACTGCGGCGAACGCGAGGTGGGGCAATGCGTAAAGGATGCGTGGCGCATGCGGCATCGCATAACCGCATGATGCGTCTCTCATGCCACGGGACGGGACGGTACGGGACGGAACGTAAGAGCCACCAAGACACCGCACAGAATCGTCGCCTTTCAGATGCGGCCGGGGCTGTGGATAACCGGTCGGTGGTCGCGCGATGAGGGTCGAACTGAACCTGCCCGACAAGGTCTGGGCCGCGTGCCTGAACGTCGCAGAGCAGAACCACACGAGCGTCGCCCGTGTCGTCGAGGCCGCGATCCGGGACGCTATCCGCCCGTCGTCGATCGCGAAGCTCCAAACCGAAGCGAGACGCAACCAGATCTTGCAGGCGTGGGGCGACGGCCTCACGGACCGGGTGATCGCGGAACGTACCGGCGAGCTGGTGCAGTACGTCGCCGCGACACGACGCAAGGCGGGACTTCCCGCGAACATCCAACGCCGGGCGACCGGCACCAACGAGAGAAAGACAGCATGACCGGAGAAACGATCATCACCGTCGTCGGCAACCTGACCGCCGACCCGGAGCTGCGCTATACGCAGAACGGACTTCCCGTCGCGAACTTCACGATCGCGTCGACGCCGCGCACCTTCGATCGTCAGTCGAACGAGTGGAAGGACGGCGAAGCTCTGTTCCTCCGCGCGTCCTGCTGGCGCGACTTCGCCGAGCACGTGGCCGGTTCGATGACCAAGGGCATGCGCGTCATCGCCCAGGGTCGTCTGCGCCAGCGGTCCTACCAGGACCGCGAGGGCAACAACCGCACCGCCATCGAGCTCGAGGTCGACGAGATCGGCCCCAGCCTCCGTTACGCGACCGCGCAGGTCGTGCGCGCGCAGAGCACCGGCCAGGGCGGCGGGCAGCGTCAGGCGCCGGCGAACAACGAGCCGTGGGAAGCATCCGGGGCGACGTCGACCGCGGATGCGTGGGCGAATCCCGAGCCGATGTCGTACGGCGACGACACCCCGTTCTGATCATGACGTTCCCGGCCCGATACCCCGGACGCTGCGCCGCCGCCGACTGCGACGACGCGATCGACCCTGGCGACATCGTCGAGTACGTCGACGAGCAGCTCGTGCACGAGGGCTGCCGGCCCGCTCCGACCGTGGAGCGGGCCCCGCGCCCCGTGTGCCCTGAGTGCTTCACCGAGACCGCCCTGAACGGAGCCTGCGCATGCCCGTAGACGACGTCCTTCCCGGCTTCGACCCGCCGCCACCCTCCGCCGAGACGGACGAGAGCCACAAGCCGCCTCGGATCCAGCGGCGCCTGCTCGACGCGGCACTCATCGACAGCGGCGTGCACCCCGCCACGAAGATGCCGCTCGCGAACAACGGCAAGACGTGCGGCGACTGCGCCATGCTCCGCCTGAAACAGGGCCAGTGGTGGAAGTGCGGCCCCCCGGACCCCCGATCGAAGAACCACCGCGGCGACGGCCGCGACATGACGAAACGCTGGCCCGCGTGCATCGCGTTCCAGCCGAAGGAGGACACATGAGCCGCCCGATCGCATCCCAGCTGTCCACGGCCCGCTACCTGGTCGCCCAGTTCGAGGCTCAGCTCGCCGAGCTGGCCGGCATGAACCGTGCTCAACGTCGCGGCACCGAGCGCGGCCGAGACCTCGTCGCCCGCGAGCCGGGCCTCCGCGAAGGGCTCGCGACATGGCAGGCGCGCGCCGCCGACCTCGAATCCCGCCTCCCCCTGGAAGGAGACCCGACATGACCGCCCTCGACAACGCCCGCACAGCGCTCGCGCAGATCGACGACCGTCTCGCCGTGAGCCGCATCGGTCGCTCGCTGACCCGCGAGATGGACCGCGACATGATCACGCTCAAAGACAGCGGCGCGGCGCTGGACGCGTTGATCGGTGCCTACGAGAACCTCGCTGAGCGCGACACGAGCCGCGCAGAATGGGCCGCGCGAGATACGGTAACCGGCGCGACATATCCGCAGCCGAACCGCCTCATCGCCGAGAAGGTCGCGGAGATGCATGGTCTCTGCGAGGTCGTTCGCCTCGCAGGCGCGGAGGTCGCACGATGACGATCCTCTGCGCCGCCGCTCTCGGCCTCACCGGCGTCCGCCCCTGCTCCGAACCGGGCGAGCACCGCGTCACCTGCCCCGACCACCCCGGATTCAGGAACCCACCCGGCCGGTGCGGCGGATGCCTCCCCCGCGCCGCCGACCGCGGCTACCTCTGCACCCACCACTACGACCGGGTCGAGAACGCCTACATGCGGTGGGCACCGTTCGTCAGGCTCCTCGCCGAGACCGAAGGCCGCGCCGTCTCCCCCGAGACCGGCGGCGGAGGATCAGCGACAGGACACTCGAACCTGCCCCTCACGTTCCTCGCCGTCGACGAATGCGAACGGCACCTCGCATCCCGAGAAAACCGCACCATCGACGCGTGGGTGCACACCGACACCGGAGCCCGCGACGCCGTCCTCTTCGCCACCGCAGCCGAGAACGCCTACCGGACCCTCGAAGTCGAAGAACGCGAACAGGTCATCGTCCGCGAGAAGTGCCCCCACTGCGGTGCGATCACCGTCCGCGGCCACCTCACCAGGGAACGCGCCGGAACCACCATCGTCGAATGCGAATGGTGCCACCAGCCCCTCGCGAAAATCCGCACAGCCCCCGCCGCACACACCGACTCGGAAGCGTGCGAACACCACGACCACGCCGCCTGCGAGGAACTCGCCTGCCGGTGCGCATGCCACGAGATCGGGCACCGTAGCCGCCCCCAGGGCGTCAGGGCTCTGTGGGACGCGGACCTCGCGACGGTGACCGGGTGGCGCGACCGCGCCGTGTGGGGATGGGACGGGCAGAGCATCCACCCGCAACGAGACGAAAGGAAGACCGCATGAACGGCACAGTCGATCGCGAAGACATCCGCATCGAGGAAGAGCAAGTCCCCCACACCCTCAGATCCACGATCTCCGTGTGGTTCGCGACCCTCCACGGCCGAACCTCCACCGGCGAGACGGTCAAGATCACACGCTCCGCCGCCACCGCCCGCGGCGCCCTCACCAACCTCGAAGCCGCGATCGAAGCGCAGGGCTGGCAGATCACCGAAGGAGACCGGACGTGAAGTGCCCCGAATGCCGGGACGGGAAGCCGTGGAACTGCACCGGCTGGACCCTCACCGACGACGACGAGATGGTCGACTGCGATCAAGCCCCAGGGCTGAACGCAGTCGGGAGTGAGCCGGCGGGCTCAACTCCGGAACACACGAACAGTGGAGGACGAGATGAACGCGATTGACCAGGCCCGAGCCGCGCTTGCAAGCATGGAGCGCATCGGAGACGACGGCTGGTGCCTCTGCGTCTCCTCGAGCGCTCAGTCAGAAGTCGAGTCGGCGCTCCGGGAGCTTCTCGCCGCACACGAGCGTGCTCGTGAGGCGCTCGTGGACATGGCCCAGAACGGGCTGCGCTTCGACCTGAATCCGACGCTCATGATGGGGCCCGATGACAGCGTCTACGCGCAGTGGGCACGGTACGCGCAGCGAATGGATGCCTCGGTGCGTGACCACGCGGCGCGAGCGCTGGTCCCGACGATAGGGGGGTCTTGAGTGATGTCTGACGGGTATTTCTGCGCCGAGACGCGCGCCGATAGCGAAGGGCGCGTGTGGATCTGCCTCGCCCCCGCCGGACGGGATCACATCTGGGATCAGGTGTCCGGTCCCGGCGTCGATCTTGGCGACTACGGAGGGATGTCGACGTGAGCTACAGATCGACCGATGGGGGCACCGATGCCTGAGCCGAGAGAGTGGATCACCGTGAAGGAAGCCGCCGCGCTACGGCTTTCGCGCCGCCTTCATCGCGCCAGCGTGTGACATGCCGACCGCCGCGCCGATCTCGCGCCAAGAGTGCCCCGCGTCGTGTGCCTCTCGCATGAGTTCGGCGCGGCGCGTGGGCATAGCGTCCATGCGCGCCTGGAAGGCACGGAGCGTCTCGATCGACTCATCTGCCACGGTAACCGAGGTTACCAGACGTGCTAGCATGGAAACCACAGTTACCACCCAGGAGCAGCCATGACACTGATCCACCCCGTATGCCCGCTGTGCGGAGCGATCAACGCCCGCGATATCGACGACCCATCCCCCTTCGCATGCTGGACCGACGACTGCGCACAGGTGGCCGCCGAGCGCCGCGCCCAGCCCTACACACTGGGCGGCCCCGGCACAGAGACGAGATCCTGCCCATGGCCGCGCCCCAGCTGGGTCTACTACCTCCGCTTCGCAGACCGCGTGAAGATCGGCACGACCGTCGATCTGATCAAGCGCCTCCGCACGCTCCCCCACGACGAGGTGCTCGCCGTCGAACCTGGCTCCTACGAGCTAGAGCGCGAGCGCCACGCCCAGTTCGAACACCTCCGCATCATCGCGCGCCGCGAATGGTTCTCACTCGACAACAGCCTCACGGAACTTACCGCCGACATCCGGGCGCACCACGGCGAACCGACCGACATCATCGCGAGGCTGTCGTGATCGTAGACCTGAGCACCTCGGACTACACGCCCACCACCGTCCCCGACGGTGCATGGGTGCCGCTCTCCCAGGCTCACCTCATCGTCGCCGCCGGGAAAGCCACCGTCTACCGCTGGTACGCCCAGGACCGACTCACCGCCCGCGAACTCGCCGTCAACGCCCGTGCCACCACGCTCCACGTCAACGCCGGCGACGTCCGCGAACTGTACAAGCGCCTGCGGTCCAAACGACACGCAGAGAGACGTCGCGCCGGAGTGAGAACGTGAGATAAGGTATCGCTAGATGGTGGTGAACTGCACCCACCGAGATTCCAAGCCCCGGACCTGAGAACAGGTGACCGGGGCTTTCTCATCCCCCGACCGCGTCACACCGACGCATCGCCACAGGGCAAGAGGCCCACGAGCGAGGTGAACCGCCATGACGCGAGCAACGTTCGACCACCAACGCGCCCGGCAACTCCACGCCGAAGACCTGTCCTGCCGTGAGATCGCGAAGGAACTCGGCGTCGTCCCCTCGACCATCTCCCGTTGGGCCGAGCGTGAGGGGCTCCGCTTCGACCGGTCACGAACCGCGGCTGCCACTCAGGCTCACACGGTCGATCTCGCTGCCGCGCGTATCCGTCTCGCGGAGAAGATGCTGGTCTCGACGGAGGACATGCTCGACCGGATCGACGACCCGTACCTGGTGTACAACTTCGGCGGCAAGGACAACGACTACAACGAGCGGACGCTGGACTCGGCACCAGTCGAGGTGCGGCGGAACATCATCGCGACCGCGGGGATCACCTTCGACAAGCTGACCCGCATCGTCGAGAAGGACACGGGGTCGGGCGAGGCCGCCGCTGGTGTGCTGGATTCGTTCGCTTCGGCGCTCACTGCGGCGGCGGACTCGATCCGCGCCGAGGGTGAGACGTCGGATGCTGAGTAACGCGGAGCGGTTGCTGTCGCGGAAGCAGATCACGTCGATCGTGGATTCGACACGGCGCACTCTGGCGTTGTGGTCGGGGTCGGTTTCGGCGGGGAAGACGATCGCGTCGTTGATCGCGTTTCTCCTCGCCGTCCGTGTCGCGCCGCGGACTGGTCTGATCGTGGTGGTTGGCCGCACTCTGCAGACGGTCTACCAGAACGTGTTCATGCCGCTGCAGAGCCCGGGACTGTTCGGCAGCCTCGTCGCCGCGCAGGTGGTGTACACGCCGGGCGCGACGAAAGCGACGATCCTGGGCCGCGAGGTCATGGTCATCGGTGCGCACAACGCTGAAGCTGTCGGCCGTATCCAGGGCGCCACGATCGCGCTCGCGTACGTCGATGAGGCGACGCTGCTGCCTGAGGTGTTCTGGAACATGCTCGTCACCCGTCTGCGTGTGAAGGGCGCCCGGCTTCTCGCGACGATGAACCCCGCATCCCGGAATCACTGGATGCGGAAGTCGTGGATCCTCAAGGCTGACACGGTCGACCTGATCCACTTCCACTTCACGATGCTCGACAACCCCACGTTGGAGCAGTCGTACATCGACCGCATGAAGCGGTCCTACAGCGGCGTGTTCTACGACCGGTTCATCAAGGGCGAGTGGACGAACGCGGAAGGCGCCGTCTACCCCATGTGGGACCCCGACCGGCACGTGATCCCGTGGGCGTCGATGCCGGCGATGCAGGAGATCATGGGCATCGGGATGGACTACGGCACCACGAACGCCACGACCGCGCTCATGCTCGGTGTGACAGCCGAGGAGAAGCCACGGCTCGTGATGATGGACGAGTGGGGCTACTCCCCCGCCGAGCACGACGGCCGCCGCCTCACCGACGCGGAACTCTCACGCCGATTCCGGACCTGGCTCGGCCAGCAGCATCACCCCGAGCCTGACGGGCTCCGCCCCCGGTTCCTGATGCTCGACCCGGCCGCCGCGTCCATGCGCGTGCAGCTGCACAACGACCTCCGAGGCACCGGCCTGTCGCCGTGGTCCGCGGACAACGACGTGCTGAAGGGCATCGCGACGATCGCGAACCTCCTCGACGGTGACGAACCCCGCATGGTCGTCACCGACCGGTGCACGGGATGGCAGTCCGAGGTCACCGAGTACCGGTGGGACGAGAAAGCCACCACCGAGGGTGAAGACGAGGTCGTGAAGGAAGACGACCACTACCTCGACGGCGGCCGCTACATCACGCATTCCACCGTCGGGTACTGGAAACCGATGCTCGAGCTCGCAGCCTGAACCGAAGGGGGTCCGCATGCCGATCCCCGCACCGAACACTCCGTGGCCGCCGAAGCCGTGGGATCACGCGTACAAGGCGTACGCGGAGAACGACGCCTGGTACACGGGCGACACCGACGCGCTCGCGAAGCTGTACCAGCGGGAACAGCAGGCGGCAACGCACGTGCACCGCGGCACCCCTCACCGGGGTGGCCTGGTCGGCGCCGCGTCGCGCATGTTCTGGGGCCGCCCTGTCCCGGCCGGGGAGAACCGTTCCCGACTGCACGTGCCGGCGCCGGCGGATCTCGCGACGCTCGCGTCAGATCTGGTGTTCGCGGAACCGCCCGAGGTGAAGCTCGAGCCGAAGCTGCGGGCGGTGAAGCGCGCTCAGGAACGCCTCGATCTGATCGCGAACGGTGACGAAGCGCACGCCGCATTCAACGAGATGGGCGAGCTGAAGTCCGCGTTCGGCGCGGCCGTGCTCGTCGTCCGCTGGGATACCGCTGTCGCGGATCATGTGTGGCTGGAACCGGCCGCGGCAGACATCGTGATCCCCGTGTTCCGCTCCGGCCGGATGGTCGAGTGCACCCTGTGGACTGAGTACGTCGACGGGTCGAAGTATTACCGGCACCTTGAGCACCACATGGTCGGCGCTGTCGAGCACGCCCTGTTCGAGGGCACGGTCGACAACCTTGGTCGCCGCGTGTCGCTCGCTGATCGTCCCGAGACGGAGATGTACGCGGGCATCGTGAACGCCGATTCGGTCATGCCGACCGGCATCGACCGGCTGACGGCGATCTACAACCCGAACATGCCGACCGCGAAGTGGCGGAAGCAGGGCGCGCTCGCGAACACGGGCCGCTCCGACTTCGCCCAGCTGCACCCCCTGTTCGACTGGCTCGACGAGACCTTCTCGTCGTGGATGCGTGACCTTCGCCTCGGCGCCGGCCGCGTCCTCGTGCCCGATTCGATGCTTGATATCCACGGGCCCGGCATGGGCGCATCGTTCGACATGGGCCGTGAGATCTTCGCGGGCCTGAACGTGCCCGGTGATCCGTCGAAGGTCGCGATCGACAAGGTCCAGTTCAACATCCGGGTCGAGGAGCACGAGAAGACCGCATTCGGGATCTACCGTGAGATCCTCCGCAAGGCCGGGTTCTCCCAGTCCGCGTGGGGCGACTACACGGGGCAGCGCTCGTCGATGACCGCGACGGAGGTCGAGGACCGCGACAAGGCGTCTGAACGCACCCGGGACAAGAAGATCCTGTTCGACCGGGTCGCGATCGGCCGGGCCGCGTCGGTCGCGTTGGAGATCGACGGGCTCGTGTTCCCCGGTAAGGGTGGCGGCCGGTTCGATCAGCCGACCGTGGTGTTCCCTGCCGCGTCGCAGGAGGATCCGGAGAAGCTGGCCCGCACTCTCGCGCTGCTGGATGGTGCCCGGTCGATCTCGCTCGAGCAGAAGGTCCGCCGCGCGAACCCCGACTGGGAAGACGACCAGGTCACAGCCGAGGTCGCCAAGATCCAGGCGGAGAACAGGGCCCCGGATCCGGCCGCGTTCGACGGCGACGACGAGCCGCCGGAAGACCCTGTCGACTGACCCGGGGGTGACTCGTGGCGCTGTTTGTTCCGAACCCGGAAGCGGAGTCCGTCGAGGAGATCGTCGAACAGGTCGCGCTCGAGCTCGCCCGCGCCTACCAGGACGCGGAGAACGAACTGATCCGGGAGGTCGCGGAGCGGGCTGCCCGGGACATGCGTCTCGCGAACCAGCTGCCCGACGCGACAGTCGCCGGTGGCCTCACCGTCGCTGAACGGCGCCGCCAGAACCGGATCCTCGCCGAGCTGGCCGCGAGCCGTGCCGTGGCGATCCGGGATCTGCAGCGCATCGCGCAGGGCCTCGTGTCCCGCATCCGCTCCGGTGGTGTAGCCGCGAAGGTGATCGAGGTCGCCGCTCGGGAGGGTGAAGCGGCCGCGGCGGCGATGCTCCGTTTCGCTGGCATCACGGGCGGCACGTCGACCTTGACCGGGACGGCGACGCAGGCGGTCGCGATGGTCGCGCTGTCGTTGGAGAACCGCCTCGAGATCCTGAACCAGCGGATCACCCGCTACCCGCAGGACGCCTACCAGCGCATCACCGCCCTGTACTCCCCCGACACTCTCCTGGGTATCTCGACGTCACGGCAGCAGCAGGCCGCCGCGGTGCAACGGTTCCTCGCAGAGGGCATCCCGTCGTTCACGGACCGCATCGGCCGCCGGTGGACGATCGGCGCGTACGCGGAGATGGCCGGGCGCACGAGCGTGAACCGGGCGTACAACGACGCCGGGGTGTGGCGGATGCAGCAGTCAGGCATTGGTCTGGTCACGGTCGTGCGTGGCCTGGACTCGTGCAAGAAGTGCGCGGCGTGGGCTGGAAAGATCCTGTCCACCGACGGCACCCCCGCCGGCCCTGTCGTGCTCGAGCGCGCCGCCGGCGCCGGGACGGTCACGATCACCGTGGCCGCGTCCGTCGAGCAGGCACGCAACGCGGGCTGGGGGCACCCGAACTGCCGGTGCCGCCTCGTGCCCTACCTGCCCGGCCTGACGGTCCCGCAGGGCGACACGACCTATGACGAGGCGGCGGAGAAGGAACGCGCGGAGCAGCGGCGTCTTGAGCGAGAGATCCGTTCGGCGAAGCGGCGACAGATGGCGGCGATGACCGACACGGACCGCGCCAAGGCTGCCCGCGAGGTGCGTGAAGCGCAGGCGGACATGCGGGGCTTCATCGGGGAGACGGGCCGGCAGCGGCAGTCGTACCGGGAGCAGCTCCGATTCTCCGACGGCCGATAGCAGCTCCCCTGCGCGATGCAGGGTGAGGCCGCGAGATGCGGCTGAGCGAAAGGGGCGAAAGTGCCCAGAGAACAGATCAACACCCCGGCGCGTCGAACGGTGAGCACACCGACCGGATCGAACGGGCTAAAGCCCGGCGAGTACGGCATCCACTTCGCCCAGGACGGCGAGGCGCTGCACGACGGTCAGCACAGGGAAGACACTCCGGTGCTGATGGTCGGCTGGCACAAGGAAAGTTCGCACGGGCCAACCCCTGACGAGCCGGGATGCGTTCAGTTTCACCTGCTCGTCGCTGCCGACGAGGTGCTGCGCGCCGCGGACGAGATCCGCCGGTGCCGTGAGAACCCCGATGTTCCGGGATACCCACAGTGGACGTTCTCCACGGTGATGCTTTCACGAGCAGAGACACAGAAAGCGATCCGCGTCGTGCGACGCGCGCGTGACGCCGCGTTCGGCGGCGACGAGTAGATCGAAAAGACCGGGTGTCAACGCGGGTTCGCCATGGACCGCGAAGGCTGCTCATGAACGCGCTCGTTTCCTGCGCGAGGCAGACCTGCACTCGATGGGCGGCGGCCCTGGCCTCAGGCACGCGGCCGCCGCCCTCCACATTCCCCGCGCCGTCGTCGACCCTGCGCTTCGGCGGCGCGGCCCACACGTCCTCACCGCAGGGGTGAGGCCAGATGAGCAGGAGGCTCACCGATGCACCGCACAACCCCCACCCTCGGCGCCCAGTTCCCACCGACCTTCCACCGCCCGTTCCTCCGCTACTTCGATGGCGAGCAGGGCGGCGGCGCCGGCGGCAGCACCCCGCCCGCCGAGACCCCACCGGCGGATCCGACACCGCCCGCGAATCCGGCGCCCCCGGCACCGCAGCCGCCTGCGCCGAACCCGCCCGCTCCGACTCCCCCGCCCGCGCAGCCCACGCCGCCCGTGAACTACCGCGGCAACCCCGACGACTACGTCCGCGAACTCCGCGACGAAGCGAAGGGCCACCGCGTGAACTACGAGAACGAGCAGACCGCGCACCAGGAGACGCAGACGAAGCTCGGCGCCGCCGAGACCCGCGTGACCTCGCTCGAGCGGGAGAACTTCATCCTCCGCAACGCGGCACAGTTCGGCGGCAACCCGGACGCGCTGCTCGACTCCAACAGCTTCATGACCGCGTTCGCCGACATCGACCTCTCCGACGAGGACAAGGTCAAGGCGGCGTTCGAGACCGCGCTCGAGAAGAACTCGGCGCTCAAGGCAGGACCGCGACTCCCCGGCGCAAGCGGCGGCGGGCATCAGGGCGGCCAGCACCACACACCCGTCACCCTCGAGGGAGCCGTGAAGACGGCGCTCTCTTCCTGATCCAGGGAGGATCACATGCCCATCTCTCTCGCTGAGGGCAAGAACAACGCCCAGACCGACCTCGACGTCGCCGTCATCGACGAGTTCCGCAAGACCGGTGTCATCCCGGACTCGCTGATCTTCGACGACGCCGTGAACCCCGCCGGCGGCGGGGCGACGCTCACGTACGGCTACCGCCGCCTGATCACCCAGGCGACCGCCGCGACGCGTGCGATCAACTCCGAGTACACGCCGCAGAACGTCACCACCCAGCACTACACGACCGACCTGGCCGTGCTCGGTGGCGCGTTCGAGATCGACCGTGTCGTCGCGAAGCTCGGCCCGAACGCCTCCGGCGGCGTCGCGCTGAACATCGCCCAGAAGGTGAAGTCCACGAACGCGAAGTTCGCGGACCTCGTCATCAACGGCGACACCGCGACCGACGCGAACGGCTTCGACGGACTCGACAAGGCCCTCACCGGCTCGTCGACCGAGATGAACGCCAGCGTCGTCACCGACTGGACCGACTTCGACACGAACGCGCGTGCCGAGCACGTCGCGCTCGACCTGATCGACGAGTTCCTGTCGCTGCTCGACGGCGCCCCGACGGTCATCGTCGGCAACGCCCGCGCGCTCGCACGGGTCCGCGCCGCCGCCCGCCGCGCCGGCATGTACACGAAGAACCCCGTCGAGGGCCTCGTCGGCTCCGACGGGCGCCCGATCGAGCGTGAGATGTACGGCGGCATCATGTTCGCCGACGCTGGCGCGAAGGCCGGGTCGAACGACCCGATCATCCCGATCGAAACTCGCACCGTCGGGGAGTCGACCACCGGCCTCACCGACCTGTACGCCTACCGCGTCGCGCTCGACGGCTTCCACGGTGTCTCCACCGTCGGCGGCCAGATCGCGCAGACGTGGCTGCCCGACTTCACCACCGCTGGTGCCGTGAAGAAGGGCGAGGTCGAGCTCGGCCCCGTGTCGGTGGCGCTGAAGGCGACGAAGGCCGCCGCGGTGCTCCGCAACCTGAAGGTGGCGTGACCATGGCGAAGATCCACACCCCCGTGAAGGGCTTCACCGGGTCCGTGGTCGGCGTGGTCTTCGCGGACGGAGTCGGTGAGACTGACGAGCCCGCGAAGCTCGCCTACTTCCACCGGCACGGCTACACCGTCGAGGAGAAGACCGCGAAGACGGTCGAGATCCCCGAGGGCGCACCGTCCGAGGAGTGGAAGGTCGACCAGCTGAAGGCGTACGCCGAGAAGCACGACCTGGACCTCGGCTCGGCGAAGACCAAGCCGGAGATGGTCGCTGCGATCAAGGCCGCTGAGGCCAAGAAGACCGCCGACAGCGGTTCTCAGGACTGAGTCCACCCCGATCCCGGCGCGACGTGACATCGCTCCGTCGCGCCGGGATCACCACACACGTCAGGAGGGCGTCATGCCGCGCATCACCCACCCCCGCCCCCAGGCGGGCCACCAGACCGCATTCCAGGTCGACTTCCGCGACGGTGTCGCGCACGTGGACACCCTCCACCCCGAGCGTGCCCTCGCGCTCACCCAGCACGGCTTCACCATCGAGGACGACGAGTTCGTGGACCTCGACACGCTGACCGTCGCTCAGCTGCGGAAGCAGGCCAAGAACGACGGCGTCGAACTCCCCTCGAAGGCGAAGCGGGACGAGATCATCGACATCCTGTCCCGCCAGCCTGCCGCACCGATCGCCGACCCGCTCGGCACCCAGATCACCGAGGACTGATATGGCGCAGCGGGTATATGCGACCGAGTCCGACTATCTCGAGTTCATCGGGAGCGCTGGCGCCCCCGATCGTGTCAATTCGCTCCTTCGCCGTGCGTCGTCGGAGGTCGACGGGCTGATCCGCACCGCCGTGTACGCCACGGATGAGGACGGATACCCCACCGACGCGAAGGTCGGGGACGCCCTGCGCGACGCGACGTGCGCGTTCGTCGCCTACTGGGACGAAACCGACGACCCGACCGGCGCCGGCGCGATCGCTGGGCCCGTGAAGATCGGGTCCGTGTCTCTCGGCGGCACGTCGACAGGTGGCGCATCGTCTCGGACGCCGGCGGACACCCGCCGGTCCGACGAGGCCCTCACGATTCTCCGCAACGCGGGTCTGATCACCACCGCGACCGCTCACAGCTGACGAGGGGGTGCATCGTGGCCCGACTGCGCGCGAAGCATCTCCCCCACCGGGTCACCCTGCAACCGATCGACGTGGAGACCGCGGAGACCGTAGAACGGGCCACCCCGATCCCTGATGTACCCGCGTACGTCGAGCAGAAGACCCGCCTGCTGGTGGACCGCCGCTCCACCTCGGCGACGAGCGGGCAGGAGATCACGTCGACGACGCTCGTGATCGTCCTCCCCGAGCATGATGTGCCGCCTCGCACCCGTGTGACGGTGTGGGCGGGCACGCCGCGTGAGCGTACGTCCGAGGTGATCGACTCGGCGTTCTTCGACTACCGGGGCACTCCGAACCACGTCGAGCTGTTCCTCGAATAGGAGGCGACCATGGGTGTTCGCGCTGAGGTGTCGATGTCTGGCCGCGGGTTCGCGGCCGCCGGCGCCGAACGACTCCGTGCGCTCGCGGAGGGTGAGACCCTCGCCGCCGAGCGACTCCGCGCCCTGTCGAACGAGGTCGCGCCGCTCGAACTCGGCACCCTGATCGGGTCGTCGACGGTGGTTCCCGCAGTGTCGCCGGAGGAGGGCGCCGCGGTCGTCTACGACACCCCGTACGCCGTGCGTCTGCACGAGCACCCCGAGTACAACTTCCAGAACGGCCGGCAGGGGAAGTACCTCGAGAACCCCGCGGTCGAGCACCGCCGCGAGCTGGGCGACATCATCCGGAAGCGGGTCGCTGATGGCTGACGCACCTGAGCTGATCCTTCGCCGCGCGCTCGCACAACTCCTCGACGACTGGGGCCTCGCCGACTACCAGGCGACAGGTGCGCTCCCTGCTCGTGGGGTGAAGACGAGACCGCCGATGCCGACAGGGCTCGACGAGTTCACCTACCTCTCCAGCCAGCCCACGACCGCTGACGGCGGCCGAGGGAACGCGCTCTACCGGGTGCAGTTCTTCACCTACCGTCTCGGCGACGCCGAATCGTGGGGCTCCGAGCTGTTCGCCCGTCTCGATCAGCGCGAGTACGTCCCGAACGTGCTCGGCATTTCGTGGTCGTGGGAGACGTCTCGCCTGCATTTCGACCCCGACACGCAGGGCCGCGCCGCGGTCGCCTGCAACTACGCCTTCCGCGGCCGCCGGCCGTAGGAACCCGCCGGAAGCGCCGGCACCCCACCGATCAAGAAGGAGGCGGACCACATGTCCGACCAGACTCTCTACGACACGACGGCGCCCTCCGAGGGTTCCCTCGCGCTCGCTCACCAGCGGATCATCCGCCTGAAGCAGAATGGCGTGTTCGCCAACATCACCGGTGACGTGAACAACCTCGCGCTGAACGCGACGCCGATCACGGTGCAGCGTGAGGTGTACGGCACGAAGGGCCGCACCTCGCAGCAGGTCATCGGCTACAACTTCGCCCCGACGTTCGATGTCGAGGTCGTCCGCGACCCCGTCACGAAGGAGATCGCCGCGGCGCAGGCGTGGGTCATCGACCTGATGAACGCCGCGTACAGCGAGGGCGCACTGAACCTGCGCGACTTCCAGCTGATCACCGACGCGCTCGACGAGCGGTTCCCCGCGTTCGAGGGCACCTTCTCCGTCACCGTCGCCGAGGCGAACACCGGGTACGCCGACAAGGGCGTCCTGCGGTTCACGCTGCAGAACGACGGCGTCGTGGAGAAGCTCACCGAGTCCCCGATCGCGGGCACGGGTGAGCCGATGCTCGAGACCGCCGGCCCCGAAGGCCAGGGCGTCGGCGACCTCATCGTGGTCCGCGGCTACCGTCTCGACTCGGTCGTGTCCGCCACGATCGACGGCGAGACGGTCACCGAGATCCGCCCCGTCGACGAGCACACGGTGGTGCTGAGCATCCCGGCCGCCGCGTCGGGCGAGGCCGACATCGTCGTGACGAACGACGTCGGCGCGTCGAACACCATCAGCTACACCGTCGTCTGATCTCGGAGAGGCAGGGATCTCCATGACGCTGAAGGCGGAGCAGTACGGTCGCGACCTTCACCTGACCGTGGAGGGGGCGGACACTTTCGTGATCCGTCCTCTCCCGGGCCGGGTGGGGGTGCAGATCACCGACACCTACCTCGAGGGCGCGGTCAGCAAGGCCACGGCTGTCGAGGTCGAGGAAGCTCTCATGATCGCCGTCGACGGCGCGATGTGGGACGACGTCGAGGGCCGCTGGGGGCCCCACCCGGAGGGTGAGCGCCCGAACTATGACCGGATTTCCGCTGAGCTGCGGCTCGGCGAGGCCGAGTCGGTCCTTCTGCCGGCGTTCTTCTGGCAGACCGTCGTCGGCATCGCCGGCGTGAACGCGTACATCGAGGGCGGTGAAGGCGTCGCCGGCGGGATAAAAGCACTGTGGGCGCTCGTCGCCCGTTTGGGGATCTCACCCTCGAAGACATCGCACAGTTCGGCATTGGAAGACCTGATCCGGTTACAGGCCGGTTCCCCGAGTACGTCTTCCCGCCCGACTGGAAGCAAGCCCGATCCGAAGCAGCCGCCCGCCCCGACGCGGTAGCCCCGTCTGGGGCGTCGCTGTCCGCTGCGGAGCTGTGGCGGATCGTGTGGCCGGAGCTGTTCGGCCGTGTCGAGATCGACCTGATGCAGCAGGGCCTGATCAGCGATCTCGACGCGACGCTCGATTCCCGCCCGTGGCATGTGGTGCGCACCGCTGTTGAACGTCTCCCTGACATCGAGGGCACCTGGCTGCATTCGGAGGTGATCGCCGATGTTCGACGTCGGAGCGCTGATCTTCCGGATCCAGGCCGCGGGGACCGCGGTGTTCGCCCGGGAGATGGACGAAGCGGACAAGTCCTTCCAGAAGGTCGGCCGGGCCGCTAAGTCCACGAAGACCGACGTCGACGACGCCGGCAAGGCGTCCGACAGGTCCGGTGATTCGTTCCGCCGGAACCGACCGAAGATCCGTGAGTACGCGGTGGAGCTGGGCAGCCTGTCCGAGGAGGGCAAGCGCGCCGCGAAGGAGATCGGCGGCAGCCTCGTCCTCGCGGGCGGCGCGCTGATCGCCATGACCGGCCTGGCCGTGAAGGCCGCGGTCGACTGGGAGTCGGCGTGGGCCGGCGTCACGAAGACCGTAGACGGCAACGCCGAGCAGATGGGCGAGCTTGAGGGCCAGCTGCGATCCCTGACCGGGGTGCTCCCCGCGTCGCACGAGGAGATCGCGGCGGTCGCTGAGGCCGCGGGTCAGCTCGGTGTGCAGCGGGAGAACGTCGCGTCCTTCACCCGGACGATGATCGATCTCGGCGAGACGACGAACCTCTCGGCCACCGAGGCGGCGACGTCGCTCGCCCGGTTCATGAACGTGATGGGCACCAGTCAGGACCAGGTCGGGAACCTCGGTTCCGCGGTCGTCGAACTCGGCAACAACTACGCGACCACGGAGGCGGAGATTGTCGCGATGGCGACCCGCCTGTCGGGTGCGGGAAAGCAGATCGGCCTCACCGAGGGCGAAGTGCTCGGCCTTGCGACGTCGCTGTCCTCCGTCGGCATCGAGGCCGAGGCCGGCGGGTCCGCCGTCTCGAAGGTGATGATCGACATCGCCGCTTCGGTGGATGCCGGCGGCGACCGCCTCGAGACCTTCGCTCGGGTTGCCGGCGTCTCCGCCGACACGTTCGCTGAGAAGTGGCGTTCCGACCCCGGCGCCGCGCTCGCCCTGTTCGTGCAGGGTCTTGCGAATGCGGAAGAGCAGGGCACGTCCACGCTGGGCGTGCTCGCCGACCTCGGCATCACCGAGGTGCGGATGCGCGACGCGCTGCTGCGCTCCGCGGCCGCATCGGACCAGTTCACCGACTCCATGCAGCAGGGAAACGCGGCGTTCGACGAGAACGTGGCCCTGCAGACGGAAGCGGAGAAGCGGTACGAGACGACCGCGGCGCAGCTGCAGATCATGTCGAACAACGTCCGCGACGCGGCGATCGACTTCGGGTCCGTGTTCCTGCCCGTCCTGAAGGACGTCTCTCAGGCGGTCTCGGAGGTCGCCGGGTTCGTGGGCGACCTTCCGGAGCCGGTGAAGGCTGTCACGGCCGTGCTGGGCCTCGCCGCGGGCGCTGTGGCGCTGTTCGGTGGTGCACTGCTGCTCGCGATCCCCAAGGTCGTCGAGTTCCGGGCCGCACAGGCCACCCTCGCGAAGGAGATGCCGAAGACCACGGCAGCTCTGCGCGGCGTCACCGGGTTCCTGTTCGGACCGTGGAGCCTCGCGTTCGCGGCCGGCGCGACCATCGTGGCGATGTTCGCCGCTGAGCAGCAGCTCGCGGAGCAGAAGGCGCAGTCCTACGCCGACGCGCTCGGTGAGAGCGCCGAGGCCGTCCGTGATCTCGCGGAGGCGAACCTGCAGGCCGAGCGCACGATGGCGTTCCTGAACTTCGGGTCCGCTTACGACAACGCCGACAAGCTCGGGATCTCCCTCAACCTCGTCACGGACGCCGTCACCGGCAACGTCGAGGCGATGAAGGAACTCGACGAGATCCTCACTACCGCGACCGGTGGCGGTGAGGCCGCGCAGGAGATGGCGGACCGGCTCGGCATCAGCTACCTCGATCTGTCGCAGTCCGCCGGCACCCTGCGCGAGCAGGTCGACGCGGAACGGGAGGCGCAGGAGCGCGCGACGACCCTGCGGGAGCAGGCTGCGCGCGCGACGGACGACAACACCGAGTCCACGCAGACCGCGACCGAGGCGTACATGGAGGCCGCGGACGCGTCGGGCGACCTCACGTCGCAGCTGCAGGAACTGATCGACGTGATCAATGAGGCCAACGGGGTCGGGCAGGACGCGATCTCCGCGAACCTCGACTACAAGGACGCTCTCGCCGAGGTCGACCAGGCCATCCAGGACGCCCGCGACGGCGTCGAAGGGCACGCACTGTCGCTCGACACGAACACGCAGGCCGGCCGCGACAACATGAGCATGCTCGTCGGACTCGCGGAGGACGCGCAGAAGGCCGCGGACGCGCAGTACGCGCTCGATGGGAACACCGATTCGTACCGGTCCACGCTGCAGTCGAGCCGTCAGGCGCTGATCGACCGTGCACAGGATCTCGGATACAACGCCGAGCAGGCGCAGGCTCTCGCGGACCAGATCTTCCGGATCCCGGATGAGACGGAGTGGGAGCTGATCGCGGAGACCGCGAACGCGCAGGCGTCGGTGGAAGATTTCATCGCCCGGAACGCGGGACGACGGTTCAACATCTACATCGACGCCATCAACTCGGGCGGCGGTGGTGGCCGGTCGATGCTGCAGCAGGCCGACGGCGGCAAGGTCGAGTTCTACTCCGGCGGCGGCCGTCACGAGAACCATGTCGCGCAGTTCGCGCGTGCGGGCACGTGGCGGGTGTGGGCCGAACCGGAGACGGGCGGCGAGTACTACATCCCCGTGGCGCCTGCGAAGCGTGCCAGGTCGACGCAGGTGCTCGCGCACGCGGCGAACGAGTTTGGCTACGACCTCGTGCCGCGCGGTGCCGCTCGCTACGCCGACGGTGGCGGCTACGCCTCGGCTCCGGTCGTGAGCGGTGGCGACACCTTCAACATCACCATGCCGGCGCTTCCCGAACCGGACGCTGACCGTGTGGTGCACGAGTTCGTGGAGGAAGTGAAGTGGCTCAAGACGAAGTGATCGTAGAGGTCGCCGGCCGCCGCTTCCGCGCCGTCGACCGGCACCCGTCGGGGTGGTGGATTCACACGAACGGGCTCGACGAGTGGTGGGACTCCCCTGAGACCCGCTTCGACGACGACCCGATCCCGGGGCAGCATGGTTCGTTCGCTCCGGACGCGGTGCTCATGAGTTCGCGGATGTTCGCGTTCACCGGGCGTCACGAGTCCGTGTCGGCGGAGTGGGCTGAGCGAGAGATCCGGACGTGGGCTGCGGCAATCGCGCCCCGTCTGGATCTCGGGTTCTCGGTGTACAACGCGGGCCGGTGGCTGCACCTGCGTGAGGCGAAGATCCGCGGCCGCGTGCGCGTGCGCGAGATCACTGACCGGATCTGCGAGTTCCAGCTGCCGATCTGGACGCACGACCCGCGGAAGTACACCGACCAGGATTCGTTCAAGGTGAGCGCGACTGTAGCGCCGAGTGGTGGTCTCCGGTTCCCGGTCGTGGACGGGTCGATGTCTTTCGGGGAGTCCGGGGCGGTGTCATTCCCGGGCGTGTTCCGGGTGTCGAACCCGGGCACAGCTGACTACTTCCCGACGTTCAAGGTGAGCGGCGCGCTCGGCGGGTTCACGATCACATCAGAGAACCGGGTGATCGAGTACGCAGCACCCGTCGCGGCGGGGCAGGAGCTGGTGCTGTCGCCGTATCTCGGCGGCCTCGCGGCCCTCGACGGTGTCGATTCGTCCCACAACCTCACCCAGGCCGGGTGGGTGCCCGTCAACGGCGAGCAGACCCGCGGCTACTTCTTCAATGCCATCGACCCGGGGCTGGGTGCGCAGCTCGAGGTCACCTACTACCCGAAGGGGGTCTTCTGGTGAGCACGAGCAATCGGGAGCTGATCGAGTCTGCGCTGAACGCGAAGGTCATCGAGGTGCACGCGAGCGAGACCGCTGTTCGTGAGGCGGACGCCACGTGCCGCGGACTGCGCGAGGATCTCGCGGCAAGGCGCGAGGAGACACGCAACTTGCAGATGGCGTTGTTCGCGCTCGACGGGCAGGACAAGTCCCGCGCCGACGCTGACGCTGCGATCGATGAAGCGCTCGCCCAGCTCGAGGAGGTCTGAACATGGTCAGCACACCTGCTGGGTTCGTCGTATCGCTGAACGGCACGTCGGAGACGCCCGACGAGGACCGGAAGGGAACGCCGGCGATCGGGATTCGCCTGGCGATTGCGGTCCTGCTGAAGCAGTCCGCGCCGGGCGTTGCGGTCCCTGGGCGTCTCGGGACGGACCACTTCGTCGTCACGGGTTCACCATCGGCGATGGAGTACGGCGTCTCCGGTGGCGGGCTGGTCATCGTTCGCCCGAACAACGCCAACGGCGCCTACCTCGTCGGATTGCCGCTCGGGGTGACGGTGTCAACCGATCCGTCTGACGGCGTGAATCCGCGCATCGACGTGATCTACGCGCTACAGCCCGATCCTGCGATCGACGGCCCTGAGGTCGATCCTGACTTCATCGTCGATGTCGCGCAGGGCGCACCAGCGGCGACGCCGGAAGAACCGACGCTCCCGGCGGGTGCGTACAAGCTCGCCCAGAAGGTGATCGCTCCGGGAGCGACGAACACGTCCACGGGCGCCGCGTTCACGAACGTCGCTCCGGTGACGGGGCTGAACGCGCAGGCGCTCGAGAACCTCGACGCCGGGATCATCACGACCGGCGTATTCCCCATCTCGCGCGGTGGGACCGGGGCGAGCACCAAGAGCGCTGCCAGAACCGCGCTCGGCTTCCTCAGCGGCAACGGCGCCCCGCCGAGCGGTCTGGGAGACGTCGGCGACATCTACGACCAGATCCTCTGAGAGCGGTGGTGACCGATGGCTAAGTCGGGAAGCTTCGGTGTCGGCGTCAACTGGCCCGGGGGTCAGGCGGAGATCCGCTGGAACTCGGCAACCGAGTCGGCCAACAACAGGTCGCTGGTCACGGTCGAGCTGTGGGGCAAGACATCCGGGTTCACCACCGGCGGCGGGCAAGGCGGCTACTGGGAACTCGAGATCGACGGGCAGACCTCCGTGCGAGGTTCCGCGCCGCTGACAGTGTCGGGATCCTGGAAGAAGCTCGCGTCCTGGTCGCGCTACGTCGGCCATAGCTCAGACGGAAGCAAATCCGCGTGGGTGGGAGTCCGAAGCGGGAGCATGGGCGGCACGTCGTGGACGTCGACCTCCTTCACGACACGTCAGGTTGAGCTCGACGACTTCGATCGCCGGCCTGCTGCGGTGTACGGCCGCAGCGTGTCGAATATCACGGCAGTTTCCGCGCGGATCAGCTGGGGCGCCCCGTCTGCGAACGGCACCCTTCGCCAGTACCACTACCGCGTGCGCACGCCTCCGAACTCTGGGGGCACGATCCTCGCCGAGGGGTACACCGACGACTCCCGCCGCTATGTCGACCTCACGAACCTCCCGCCCGGGACCCTGATGGGCTTCATCGTCCAGGCAGAGAACCAGGACGGCTGGGGCGACTGGTCCGATTCGTACGCCGAGTTCGAAACGCTCCCGGGCGGCCGTCGGAAGGTCGATGGCGTCTGGCGCGACATCGTCCGGTGGAGAAAGACCGCGGACGGGTGGAAACGCACCCGCCGGTGGAAGAAGACCGCTGACGGATGGCGGCCCACCCGATAGAGCAACACCCCCATCAAGCCCTCGGCAGTCCGCCGGGGGCTTCGTCGTGAAAGGACACCACCGTGGGATACCAGTACGACTACATCGACGGCCAGCGGGTCGAGAAGAACGTCGCGTCCGCCTTCCGAAAGTGGGCGGCCGACTTCAAGAAGGAGACCGGCCAGACGCTCCACGTCCGATCTGGCACCCGGACTGTCGCCGAGCAGCAGAAGGGTCGCGACGACTACCTCTCGGGGCGTACGAAGGTGAAGTGGGCTGATCCGAAGGAGTCGTCTCACTGCGAGATCGGCCCCGCCGGTCCCCGCGCGCTTGACCTGTACGACTCCGGGCGTGACGCCGGCGTGACCACCAAGGGCACGCACCGCCACAACGTCGCGGTCCGCCTCGGCGCGAAGTACGGCTTCACGTGGGGCGGCTGGGGTGTCCCCGCCTCTGAGGGGTGGCACTTTGAGAACCACAAGGTCAAGGTCGGCGTGTACGGCACCGTCAAGAAGGCCGCGACCGCGGTGAAGTCAGCCGTCACGAGCGCCGTCACCCCAGCCTCGGCAATGCTCAAGTGGCGCTGGGCCGGGGTGCAGGAGATGCTCCGAGTCCACTACAACTACCGCGCCGGCATCGACAACAACCCTGGCGGTCCCGATGGCCGCAGCCAGACGGTCGCCGCGCACCGACGCTTCTTGAACGCGAAGGGTTACGCGCAGCGTGCGCTGGGCCGCAACCTGCGCGCTGGGAAGTGGGACCGCAACGACGTGAAGGCCAACCAGGTGTGGCTCGCGTCGCGGAAGTCCAACCCGTACCGGGGGAAGATCGACGGCATCCCGGGCAAGCAGACCCGCAGCTCGTGGGACACCGCTGAGCGGGAGAACGCGGCTGCGTTCTGATGCGCACCGTCTACCGTCACGCCGGCCCGCGCCGCCGCCCCTCGTGGTGGCGCGGGCCCTGGCCGCCGGCGATCCTCCTCGTCGGCCTCATGCCCGTGCTCGTCCTCGAAATCCTGTGGGTGGTGAGTGGATGACAGTTCCCGACTGGCTGAAGTTCCTGCTCGCCGACACCAGTGCGCTCCAACTCGTGTTCTGGGCTGTCGCGATCGTCGCGCTCATCACAGCACTCGTGCGCCTCTGGCCGTTCCTGAAGAACGCTGTCCAGATCGTCGATGCGCTCGTGCAGCTCCCTGCGCTCGCGAAACGGGTCACCGCGATGCAGGGACAGATCGACAGTATCCACCACGAGACCCACACGAACAACGGCTCATCCATCAAGGACGCGCTCGGCCGCGTCGAGGAAGGCGTCTCCGGTCTACACGGCCGCATGGACGACGTCGACCGACAGCTCACCTCTCTCGCCCGCGAGGACGAAGCCCTTTGGCGAGAGATCGAGAACACGAACGACCAGGAGAACTCATGAACACTCGCCAGGATCTGATCCTCGCCACCATCCGCACCGCGATCCCCGCCGCTGTGGGCGCGTTCCTCGCTTGGCTGATCAGTCGCATCCCCGTGGCGGCCGATGTCATCGCCGCGATCGACGGTGTGCTCGCCGACGCGGCCCCCGGGTTCCAGCTGACTGCGGCCGGTTTGCTCGCCGCCGCCTGCATCGGTCTCGTGACCGGCGCCTACTACTGGGCTGCACGCGAGGCGGGGAAGCGGTGGCCGATCGTCGAACGGTTCCTTCTCGGCTCCGTTCGTCAGCCCGTCACCTATGTCGACGGCCGCGCCGACGGCGTGCAGGTGATCACGACTCTTCCCGACCCGTCGACGGCGACCCGGGACGAATACCAGAGCGCTCTGGAACAACGAGACGACGACTGACCTGAGGGGGTGGCGGTGAGCACGTATCTGATCGGGGGGCGTCTCGTCGCCGGTGGTGGACTGCAGGCGGGGCAGATCACCCTCCGCCGCATCCTCACGCTTTCGTCGACGACGGAGCTGGTGCTGAACGATGCGGAGTCGATCGACGCGAACCTGCGGCTCCCGCTCCGCGACCCCGACACGGGCGTCGTGATCGACCTCCCGCAGCAGCTCGTGCCCGGGCGAGACTTCGTCGGCATCATGTCCGGCGACCGTCTCCTCGCGGCGGGGCCGGTGTGGGCGGATCCGTTCAGCTTCCCGTACACGTCCCGGCTCGTGGCGGGTGGCCTGTGGTCGTACTTCGACCACCGCCGCGTGCTGCCCCCGCTCACGCCCGGGCAGCTTCCCCGCGATGTCACGTCCCGGTGGGAGGGCCTGTCGCTGCGGACGATCGTGAAGCGTCTCGTCCAGCAGGCATGCTCCCACGCGAACGCTGATCTCCCGATCGACTACGAGGCCGACATCCTCGGCGAGCACGTGCGCGAGTACCCCGGCTCCGACGGCGTCACCGTGGGCGACGCGCTCCGGCGCCTCACGGAGGTCGAGGGCGGCCCCGACATCGCTTTCCGGCCCTACATCACCCCGGACCGCCGGTTCGTGCGGTGGGCGCTCGTCACGGGCGACCCGGAGCTGTCCCAGGCCGGGGCGGACTGGTACTGGGACGTGTCCGCGCCGGGCCCGCACGCGGTCATGCCTTCGCTCGAGCGCGACGGCCGTCAGCTGCACTCCCGCCGCTACCTCACCGGCGCGACGGTGAAGAACGAACTCCGCAACGCTGCGTTCGCTGACGGTGACGACGGGTGGGGCATCGGCGTCACCGCCTCGTCGTGGGAGATCGTCGAGGGCGGGAACCCGTACTTCGGCACGAACTACGGCCGGTGGGTGTCCGCTGGCAGCGGGGACGCGTTCTTCGGCTCCCGCACGACCGTGAATGTCGAACCGGACGAGACGATCACGATGTTCGCCGCGTTCCGCGCACAGGTCTCCGGACGCCCCATGCGCACCCGCATGACCTTCCTCGACGCCGACGGCGACGTGATCGAGTACCGGTACTCCCCGTGGGTGAACGCCCCGGACGCACCAGATTGGGTGGAGCACTACCAGACCGAGACCGCCCCGGCCGGGACGGTGACGGCGAAGTTCGACTGCATCGGCGACCCGTCCGCCGGCGGCGAAGCGTTCGCGTGCGGTGGCGCCATGGTGATCCGCACCGGCGAGCACCTCCCGTTCTTCCCCGAAGACCTCGAGCTGCAGGCCGTCGCCGACTCTGACGCGCTCACCAACGCGGGTTTCCCGCTCCTCGAGGACTGGGAGAACCGCTCCACCGTGCTCCGCGCGGAGACCCTGCAGGCGTACGCCGACGAAGGTGTCCTCCGTGGTTCCACGCACATCGAGACACGCACGCTGAAAGCGAAGCGGTACGCACACCCGGCGCTCGGCACCTACCAGCCCGGCGACCACGCGAAGATCCGCCAAGCGAAGAACGCGCGCGGCCCAGAGCAGACGGTGCGGGAACGCATCATCCGGGTGTCATTCCGCGCCGAGGGAGACGTCGACATCGAGCTCGCCCCGCAGCGTGTGGTGTCGGGATATCCGATCCCATCGTCGAATCGACGGTGGTTGTCAGATCAGCTTGCCGCGATCGAGCGGCGCATCGCAGAGAACAAGGGGTAGACCATGGCGAGACGACCTGTGACGGGGCCGATCCTCGATTCGTCGGGGCGCAACGCCCGCGGCGTGTTGAAGGTGAAGGCGTCGCGTGCGTTTGAGATCGCGGAGGGCCTGGTCACCGAAGCGGTCGCGACGATCGCGGTGCGGGACGGGAGCCCGGAGGACGGGTGGACGGTCCCGGTCACCCCGGAGGGCACGACCCTCACGATCTGGCAGGACCTCGACGGGGAAACCCTGAAGTCGTTCAAGGGCGTGTTCGTCCCTGACGGCGTGGGCCCGTTGACGTACGCGCAGCTGCTTTACAACCGCGGCGAGGGGGTCGGCGGCCCCAACCCGTACATGTGGGATCTCACTGGCGGGCTCGACTTCCCCGACACGGCCGTGGACGGGGACTACGGATTCGATTCGGACACTGGACAGGTGTGGAGGTACGACGCATGACGAAGGTACTCATCGGGGACATCACCGGCCCCGCCGGCCCGCAGGGACCGCAGGGTGAGCCGGGCACGGATGGTGTCGATGGTGCGCAGGGTCCGCAGGGTGAGCCGGGCATCCCGGGTGCGAACGCGGTCGAGAACGACGAGGCCGTTTCGACGTACATCGCCACTCCCGGCACCCAGACCAGAAACCAACTAGAAGCCACGATTACTGAAGTTGCTATCGCGTATCTGGGCCCGGCGTTTCTTGTCAACGCCGCAGTACTACAGTCGACGCTGGACGGGATCAAGGCGCGCGGTGGCGGCACTCTTCGCCTTGGTCGCGGAACATTCAACTGCCTCGACGATCGCGTGTTCATCCCGTCTGGTGTCGAAATCGTTGGAGATGGCGTGTCCTCGACCACGTTGCGCGTGCCCGACAACACCAACCCGATGCAGGTCATCAATCTGGAGAACGATGGAGTCGCAAACACTCCGACCCCGCGCGCGGGAATTCGCGACCTCACAATCGACGGGAACAAGGTGGGGCAAGCGGTCACAGGTGGCACGACGGCGCTCGTTCGCGCATGGGTAGGCGACCAGTTCCGCATGGACAATGTGATCATCAAGAACGGCCGCGCCAACGGCATGACACTCATGGGCGAGGACGGCGTGTTCACCCGACCGTCGCACATCACGAACGTCGAGATTCATGATTGCGTCGGAGACGGTCTTGTGACCTCGAAGCGCAATCGGCAGATTTTCCTCACCAACGTGTACCTGCATCACAACGTCGGGCGGGGGTGGTGGTCGGATCAGTCCGAATGCCATACCGTCAACGTCGTTGCGAAGTGGAATGGCGGCATCGGCATCGAGTTCAACAACGTGCAACGCCACAATCACGTCGGCCTCGTAGCATCGTTCAACGGCTCACACGGAATCTGGTTCGACCAGTTCATTACCGGATACGTGCAGGCGCAGGCGATGAACAACGGGCAGTTGGCATTCAACGCCGCGGACGGCTCGATCACACCCGGCCTCGGATACGCCGACATCTACGTCGACAACACCGACGAGCAGTCCTACGGAATCAACGACCGTTTCCGCGGAGAGTTCCTCGTTGGCGGCGACATGAACAAGGTCACCGAGGTTCCGAACGCCTCTATCGACCCGCACCGCACCACCGAGGATTACGGGCTGTTCATAGAGGACGGTGTGGGGCTCGTCACGACGACCGAGGGGGCGGTCTATGACACAAACCCTGGCGACGCTTACGCCTCTCCCGGCATCGATATCTACGTCATGTCGATGGACGCGAACGTCGCCCGAGTGCGGCTTCCCGACAATCGAGGAACGCTCAACGTGCATGGCCCCGACGTGGACGGATGGACCGAGCTAGCCCTCAACACGCCGTACGAGGCAGCGGCCGGCTTCCGGCCCCCACAGGTGCGGCGAGAAGGGCGACGAGTCAAGGTGCGGGGAGCTATCTCCGCGCCTAGCGGCGTCGTTGCTGGCGCCGTTTTCGCGGTTCTCCCGGTATGGGCTCGTCCAGACGTACAGAGCCGTCAAAATGCAACGGCGACCGGCGGAACCACGTCAATTTGTCTTGTCACGACGACGGCTTCGGGAAACCTCACCCCGGCTACCCCCGGAAACACTGTCGTCCATCTCGACGGGCTGGAATGGGATAGCGCCTGACTCAACCATCCTGATCCTTCGCCCTGATGCGGGGACGACCCCACTAGCACTACTCCGTGCGGGCGGGGTCGTCCCTCTCTTGCTTAGGGTGATGCAAGCGGCAATGACCGCGAGCGGAACCCAGATGAAACGCAGGTTGAGTGCATTGTGCTGGATGGCGAGCACGAACCAGGTGGCCGCCGCCGCAGTGGCGGGCACCGCGACGGCGAACTGATGGCGTAGCTTCCACCCGGCGTGCAGCATCGCGACAGCGAAGACGACCATGATCAAGAGAGTCACGAGACCGCCCGACCGCAACAGCTCCAGGTAGAAGTTGTGCGCTTCGGCGGTTGTGAATCCAACGCCGGTTAGCGGGTGGGTTTGAAACTCCTGCCAAGCGACCTCGATCCGGCGGATTCGCTCGAGGTCAGATGTCTCGGCGGAGTCGTCACCGAGCAGTCGCGTTAGCCCGGTGCTCAGTCCTAGGTCGAGGGCGATGAAGGCGGCGACCAGCAGTGCGGCGACTGCGAACGTCAACTTGCGGAACACCATACGTCCCGAGACGAAGATATAGAGCAGAGTTACGATGCCCGCGCCGAGAAGTGCCCCGCGAGAACCTGACGCGAGCGCGCCGCCCAGCAGGATGGTACTCGCCAAGATCCAGGGCTTTCGTCTCCCGGCGAGGTAGTAAGAGAACGGCAAAGCGAGGTTGGTGATCAGCCCTAGCTGGTTGCTGTGCGTCGTCAGACCTGGTGGGCGAATCTGCATTCGAGAGACGCCGGTGATGATCTCGGGGTCGAAGATACCTAGGTAATCCAGGATGGCGGTGCCTGCATTCAGCGTGGCGCCAAGCACGAAAGCAGCGGCCACGATGTCAAGTTGCTGCTCGCGGCGCACCGGCAGCGACACCGCGGCGAGAACGATCAATATGGAGCCGGCGAAGATGAGCACCGGCATGACGGACATGTCGTTGGTGGCAGCCAGAGCGAGCCCCCATAGGAGCACTGCGACTGGGGCGAGGTACGGCCAGCCAAGTGGGATGCGCTCACGGTGCAGGAGGCGGCCGATCAGTCCGAACGCGACCGCGCCGAGTGCGAAGACATCGCCAATCGTGATCGATCCGGATCTGACCCCGGTTGCGCTGCACAGCGCAGCGAAGGCGATCAGGTAGGGCATGCCGCGGTTCGCGCCCATGAGAATCCCGATGACACCCGCGACGACAGCTACCAGAATCCAGAGATTGCCGGAGCCGATCAGCAGAACCATGGCGGCTGCGGCGACGACAAAGACGACGCCAGCGATTACGTCGCTGCGAGCGATGGTCTTCATGCGTCGCCTCGATCGGACTGTTCCGTCTCACGGGGCGGGTTGAGGTGCACGATCGCGAGTGCTCCGATGATCACCATCACGCCGCCGGCGACGAGGAATAGGAAGGACAACGGGTCTGGGTATCCGTTGACGATCCAGCCCCCGAACACCCAGATGACCCCGGCGGCGAAGCCGATGCCGCCCCCGTTGATGAAGAGCCGAGCGGTGTCGAAGGTCATGCGCTCTATTCAACCGCAGAACTTTGTCACCAATAACATGCATATTGGTGAATCACGCCCCCTCGGGCTCGTCTCCCTCGCGGAGCGGGTCCGAGGGGGCGATTCTTGTTCGTGGGTGGCTACGCCATGATCTAGGTGTGGACGAGAAAAGCACACGATCTGATCGCGACGAGCCGGAGGGCTCGGAGCGGAAAGGATGGGGACGGACGATCGTCCCCCCATTGATCACGGCGTTCGGCGCGGTCGGCGCTGCGGTGATCGTGAGCTTACCGCTGTCCTCTCTCGCCCCGGCCACACCTCCGCAGCTACGCATCACCTCGACGGACTGGGGAGGGGCGGGATCCGCCTACTCGGTCAAAGGCGAGGTTCAGAATGTCGACGACCGCGTGTTGTGGGCGTTCTCATCAAGGAGCGACGGCGAGGGCGGCACTCACCCCGCCGACGCGGCATGCGTGGTTCCCGGAAACGGCTCGTTCACGTGTGATGGGTGGGCGGGAGACGCGTCGGAGGTTGGCGAGGACTTCACGGTGACCGTCGCAATCATCACGGTGGACAGCATGCGCACTGTCGCGCGGATGGCGGAGCAGAATGGGTCGTACTCAGTCCCGGCTGAGATCCCTGCTGTGGAGGGCGTCTGGGCCATCCAGTCCGTTCCCCTCGTTGACAACTAGGCAACGCGCCGGGTGACGGCATTGCGCCACACGACCGTGCTCCGCGTCCCGGTGGCCGTCTCCCATTCGACGATCACGACGCGGTCGTTCCATCCGGTCGCGAACGCGGGCACCCGCTCGGCGATCTTGTGCGGCCAGGTGATCCACACCCACACCGCCGGCCGGCTCCGATCCGCCCACTCAATCGGCTGCGGACCATACGCGGACGAGGGAAGGGTGCAGGGTCGCTGTTCGGCTTCCGCGATGCGACGGTCGTTGAGCGCGTCGTAGTGCGCCTCGTACCGCCGATTTTTGGTCACCTGAGGGATGGAATCACGGGCATCCGACAGGCGCGGCAGTAGGTGGGATCCTCGAGGACCGTCCCGCACACCGGGCAGGCGACGGTCGGGAGATCGAGCGGGTCCATGCGGGGAGTGTATGTCGGTGGCCGGCTGGACACTGGTAGTTATGCACAGCCCGGCGCGACTTCTCGACTTTGAAGCAGCGCATCCGCGTCACACGGGAGCGAAGGAGACCGCGATCCGGGCGGAGCTGCGCGTGACGCCAGCGAGGTTCTATCAGCTGCTCGAGCGGGCCGCGCGGTCGCGGGATGGGATCGCGCATGATCCGTTCACCGCGCGGCGTGTGCGGGAGCGGGCGGCTTAGACGCCGCCGAGGCGCGCGGCGTGCTCCTTGAGTTCCTCGCGCTGGCGGGGCGAGAGCCAGGTCGCCTTCTCGGGGAGGAAGTCCTCCACGTACGCTTCGCGGCGCGCGTGCCGCTGACCGTTGATGACGGCGGCCTTGATGATGAAGTACGCGACCGCGAGGCCGACGGCGAGGAGCAGCAGCGGCACGAGGACGTAGATCAGGAAGATTTCCATGGCGGGATCCTATCGGTGTGGGGGTGACGAGAATCTGTCGCTCTCCGTCGACAGCGACGCCGTCCTCAGCACCACGACCGCCGTCCGCGGCACGGTCGACCGACTGCAGGGCGAGGTGCACGCGATGCTCGCGCAGCTCACCCAGCTGCAGTCCTCGTGGACCGGACCGGCGGCGATGGCCTTCCAGGGCGTCGTCGAGCAGTGGCGCGGCACGCAACGGCAGGTCGAGGAATCGCTCGCGACCATCAGCGCCGCGCTCGAGCAGGCCGGCCGTCAGTACGCCGACGCCGAGCAGACGACCGCCGGCCTGTTCCGGTAGAAGACGACGAAGCGCCCCTCCGCGAGGAGGGGCGCTTCGTGCTGTCGAATCTTCTCGACCTCGACCGGTGGGATCAGAAGTCCATGCCACCGGTGGGGTCTGCCGGAGCGGCCGCAGCCTTCTCGGGCTTGTCGGCGACGACGGCCTCGGTGGTGAGGAACAG
>CERQ01120740.1_pt1 | contig 35465 bp, 31 predicted proteins | sample 530711 | NCBI WGS metagenome assembly CERQ01 (sample SAMEA2620882, study PRJEB7988) | marine metagenome | biome: marine biome (ENVO:00000447); feature: mesopelagic zone (ENVO:00000213); material: "saline water (ENVO:00002010), including plankton (ENVO:xxxxxxxx)" | depth 850 m | reverse complement strand
CGCAGGCTTCGTCGCCGTCGATCCGACGGATTCGTGGCTGCGCGTTGCCGATCTGGAGGCGCCCATGCGCGCCGAGTTCATGGCGATCTGCCGCGGTCTTGGTCTGGCTGTGCCCGCCATCTCGACCGCGCGCCGCAGCGTGATCGACCCCGATCACGGTGACGCGAATCTGGCCTATTGCCACCGCGTCATCGACACGGCGGCGGAACTGGGCGCGGGCTGGGTCAGTATCGGCCTGTTCGGCCCGCTGACACGGGCGCAGCAGGACGCGACATGGTTCTGGACCCAGCCCGGCCCCCGCAACCCGGCCGATCCCGAAACCTACCGGCTGGCGCTGGATCGTGTGCGCGAGCTGGCGGGTCACGCCGGGCGCAGCGGCATCCAGCTGTCGCTGGAGATGTATGAGGATACCTATCTGGGCACCGGCGAAGGCGCCGCGCGCTTCATGACCGATCTCGATCATCCGGCCGCGAGGCTGAACATCGACATCGGAAATCTGGTCCGCCTGCATCGCCCGGTCGAGCCCTGGGCCCGGATGATCGCGCGATGCGCCCCCTTCGCGGGCTATTGGCATGTCAAGAACTACTACCGCATGGAAGACAGCGCCACCGGTCGGGCCATGAGCCATCCGGCGCCGTTGCTGGGCGGCACGATCAACTGGCGGGCGGCAATCAACATGGCGCTGGATCTGGGTTTCGACAGCCCGTTTCTGGTCGAACATTACGGCGGCGACGGGCTTTGGATCTGCGCACGCAACCGGGATTATATCCGCGACATTCTGACCGAGAGGAGGCGCCGCGATGACAAGGATCTTTGACGACCCCGAAGACTTCGCGGCAACCGCGCTGGCAGGTTTCTGTTCGGCCAATCGCGACCGCGTGGCGGCGGTGCCGCATGGCGCGGTGCGGGCCGCGCCGGGCGCCGAGGGCAAGGTGGCGCTGGTGATCGGCGGCGGCTCCGGCCATTACCCGGCCTTTCTGGGATATGTGGGCGCCGGCCTTGCCGATGCCGCGGTCGCCGGCGACGTCTTCGCCTCGCCCTCGACCAGCGCCGTGGCGGGCGTGGCGCGCGCTGCCGATCGTGGCGGCGGCGTGATCCTGGGCTTTGGGAATTATGCGGGCGATGTGCTGAATTTCGGCGCCGCCGCCCGGCGGTTGCAGGACGAGGGCATCGACGCGCGCATCCTTGCCGTCACCGACGACGTGGCCAGCGCCCCCGCGGATCAGCGCGACAAGCGGCGCGGCGTGGCGGGCGATCTTCCGGTCTTCAAGATCGCGGGGGCGGCCGCGGAGGAAGGCATGGATATCGACGCCGTGGTTTCCGTGGCACAGGCCGCGAATGCCGCCACGGTCTCGTTCGGCATGGCCTTCGCCGGCTGCACGCTGCCGGGTCAACCAGGGCCGCTGTTCACCGTCGATGACGGTTTCGTGGCCCTTGGCCTCGGCATCCACGGAGAACCCGGCACCCGCACCGAAGCCATGGTTGCGGCGGCCGATCTGGCCCGGATGCTGCTGACGCCGCTGCTGGCCGAACGCCCGGACGGGCATGACGGGCGCGTCGCCGTCGTCCTGAACGGGCTGGGTTCGACCAAATACGAAGAACTGTTCGTGATCTGGCATCATCTCTCGGGCCTGATGCAGCAAGAAGGGCTGGCCATCGTCGAACCCGAGGTCGGCGAATTCGTGACCAGCCTCGACATGGCCGGCTGTTCGCTGTCGATCACCTGGCTGGACGATGATCTGGAACGGCTGTGGCGCGCCCCGGCCGACGCCCCGGCCTTTCGCAAGGGCGCGGTCGAACCGCGTCGTGCCGAGGCGCCGGTTGTCGCCGACATTATGCGCGAGATTCCGCAGGGCGGGACCGCATCGCGGGGCACGGCCGTCTGCATAGCCGACCTGATCGAGGCGCTGGCTGCGTCTCTGGCCGAAGCGGAAGAAATGCTGGGCCGCATCGACGCGCAGGCCGGCGACGGCGATCACGGGCAGGGCATGGCGCGCGGGTCGCGGGCCGCGGCCAGCGCCGCGCGCCACGCCGCGGCTTCCGGTGCCGGCGCCGCCACGACACTGGGCCTTGCCGGCGACGCCTGGGCGGATCGCGCCGGCGGCACGTCGGGGGCGCTGTGGGGCGTGGCCTTGCGGGCCTGGGGCTCTGCCCTTGGCGATGCGGATGCGGCCCGCGCGGCCGATGTGGGCCGGGGCGCCGAGGCCGCGCTGACGGCGATCACCGATCTGGGCGGGGCCCGGCCGGGCGACAAGACGCTGGTCGACGCCATGGTGCCCTTCGTCGAGGCTTTGGGCGCCGGCATCACGGCAGGGCTGGACCTTGCCCAAGCATGGTCGAAGGCGGCGGACCGCGCAACCCTTGCCGCCGAGGGCACTGCGAAGCTGCGCCCAAGGCTGGGCCGCGCGCGTCCGCTGGCCGAACGCAGCCTGGGTCATCCCGACGCGGGCGCAACCTCGCTGGCGCTGTGTGCAAGGGTCGTCGCGGACCGGCTTTCGACCCGCCGTCGGCAAGTCTGACAGCGACGGAAAGACAGGGATCGGGCCGGCGCCCGTGGCGGCCCCTGCGAAGACGACATCCGCGCGCGGTGAAACGCGCGTCAACATGAGAAGGGGCCGAAGATGCGGCTGGCATTGGCGATCGGAGATGCGGGGGGCGTGGGGCCGGAACTGGCCGCGAAACTGTTGACCCACCAGGACATGCGGGATCGGGACGTGATCGTGCTGGGCGACGCGCGGCTGCTGGGCTTGGGCGCGCGGCACGGGGGCCTCGACCTTGATCTGCCGACTGTCGCGGCGGCGGACCTGCCCGATCGGCTGCCCGCGGGAAAGGTCATGGTCGATCTGGGGAATTGTCCGCCGGGCGATCTGACGCTGGGGCGCTCGAGCCAAGGGGCCGGGGCGGCCTCGCTGCAGAATTTCGCCGCGGCCCTGCGTCTGGCGCAGGCGGGCGTGGCGGATGCGGCGATGTTCACGCCCTTCAACAAGCATTCGATGCGACTGGCGCGGCCCGCCTATGTCGATGAGATCGGTTTTATCGACGCGACGCTGGGGGCGGATCGCAGCGGGCGCGAATTCAACGTGCTGGAAGAGGTGTGGAACGCCCGCGTCACCTCTCATATTCCGCTGCGCGAGGTTGCGGCCAGCCTCAGCGCCGAGCGCATCCTGTCCAGCATCCGCCTGACCGTCACGGTGATGGAGGGCGCCGGAAAGCCGGCCCCGCGCATCGGCGTCGCCGCGCTGAACCCCCATGCGGGCGACGGACGCAATTTCGGCGAAGAGGACGAGGATATCATCGCCCCCGCCATCGAGGCGGCGCGGGCCGAGGGGCTGGATGTCGCCGGTCCGATACCGTCGGACACAGTGTTCGTGCGGGCGACGCGGGGCGAGTTCGACGCGGTGCTGACGATGTATCATGACCAGGGCCAGATCGCGATGAAGCTGATGGGCTTTGATCGTGGCGTGACCCTGATCGCGGGCTACGGCTTTCCGATCGTGACCCCCGCGCATGGCACCGCCTACGACATCGCCGGACGCGGCAAGGCCGATCTTGGGGCGACGCTGGCAGCGGCGCGGCTCGGCCTGGCGCTGGCCAGGTTGAATCCCGGCCGTTCCGGCACAGGCCACCTCGCCGACAATTGGGCGACCGACCCCGTACGCTGACGGCGGAAGCCTGCGCCGACCAGGCCGAACCAACCGTTTCCCTGCGGCTCATCCGTCACGGCGATGAAGAACGCGCCGATACCGTGGCCTGTCAGGCCACGGCAAGGACGCGGAACTTCGCAGCAGGGACGGCCGGTAGCGCCAGCGATCCGATGCCGCCGCAGCACCGCGAACTGCCGGGAATGCGCTTGGGCGACAGGGCCTCGACAGGGACCTCAGCATCGCCGGAGCCCGCTTGCGCGCGCCTGCTTGAAGGCAGCACCGACGCGATCCATTCTTGCCTTCTCACGTCAAATGTCTTAGATAATTTGTATTAACAAATTTTCCGGAGCTGGCGTGTCCCTTCCACCATCCAAGGCCATGGCCCGGATCGAGCCCGCATTGACGCGGGGACGGGCCAGTCTGGTCGGGCGTCATGCGGTCGCGCAGCTGATGCTGTGGTCGGGGCTTTACTACCTTTTTCCAGCACTGACGGGGCGTATCCTGGCCGAGACGGGGTGGTCGGCAAGCATCCTCACCGCGTCCTATACGGCCGGTTTCCTGCTCTGGGCGTTTTCCTCGCCGCTGGTGGGTCGGACGATCGACATCGGTCATGGAATAGTGGCGATGCGCTGCGGAGCGCTGGTCGGTGCCAGCCTGCTCGTGGCCATGTCGCAAGCACAGACGCTTGCCGTTTTTGCCCCGCTGATGGTGCTGCTGGGGGCGTCGATGGCAGCCACCCTCTATGATCCGTGCTTCGCCATCCTGCTGCGTCGGTTCGGCGCCTCCGCAGCCAGTCCGGTCGCGACCGTGACCCTGGTGGCCGGGTTCGCCACGCTTCTGACCTTTCCGATGGTGGGGTGGCTGCTGCAAGTCACGGACTGGCGCACGGTAATGCTTGCCGCTGCGGCCCTGGTCCTGGCTGCGGCGGTGCTGATACCGTCCGAAGGCGCGGCCCGCCCGGCGGACCGGTCGCGCCATGACATGCCCCGCGGTCGCGCCTCGCCGACGGTGCTGCTGATCGGGCTGTCCTTCGCCACGCTGATGTTCAGCCACGCGGCCCTGCTGTTCATCCTGCCCCTGCATCTGCGAAAACTGCCCGAAACCGCCGATTTCGCGCTGATCCTTCCGGCGCTGCTGGGCCCTGCGCAGATTTTCGGACGGCTGGTCTGCGCGCCACTGATCCGGCTTTTCGATCCTGTTCTGCTGGCGCGCAGCGTTTTTGGCGTGATGCTGTTGCCGCCGCTCGCGCTGCTCGTCGTGCCCTATCAGGCGACAACCATCCTGCCGATCCTGCTGCTTCAGGGGGCGGGCTACGGGATGCATACGATTCTGCGGCCGGTTCTGACGCGGAACCATGTGCCGCCGTTCAGGCTGGGCCGCGATCTGGGCCTGATCGCCATGATCGGGCTGGTGATGATGGCGCTTGGACCGGCGGCCGGCGGGGTCGTATGGCAAGGGGCGGGCTTTCAGGTTCTGGCGTGGCTGTTGCTGGCGATGAATCTGGTCGGTGTCCTGCTGTTGTTCCCGCTTCCGCGACGGGCAGAGCGGTGACGATGGCAAACGAAATCGGCATGGTGGTCGCAGGCGGGGCGCTGACCCGGTTCGGCCGCCGCAAGGATGGCAGCAGCTTTCGCGACTGGGCGCGGCAGGCTTTCGCGGCGGCCCTGCGCGATGCGGGCCTGCAGCGCCGCGATATCGACGCGCTGATCGTCGCCTCGGAAAGCGATTTCCTTACCCTGCAACTGAACCCCGCCAGCCTCTTGGCGGATGAGCTGGGTCTTTTCGGTATCCGCGTGATGCGGGCAGAGGGCGGCGGCGCGTCGGGCCAGGTTGCTGTCCAGGCCGGGGCGGCGCTGGTCTCCTCGGGTCAGGCGCGGCGCGTGGCCGTGCTGGGATTGGAGCCTGCGGCCGCCCATCTTTCGGGCGCGGATGTCGCCGCGCTTTATTCTCTGTCCTTCGACGCCTGGACAGACGGCATGACGGGGATCGATTCAACCTCGATCTATGCCATGTCGGCCCTGGCCTTCATGCGCCGCACGGATGCAACCGTCAGCGATTTTGCCCGCGTCGCGGTGCGAAACAGGCAGAATGCGCGGCACAATCCCAATGCGCATCTGCCGCTGGACATCGCGCCGGAGGATGTCGCGGCATCGACGATGATCGCCGCGCCCTATCGGCGGCTGGACTGCTCTCCCCTCAGCGATGGGGCAGCCTGCGTGATCCTGTCTCAGCCCGGCAACCTGCCGGGAACCGGCAAGGGCCGCGCCCGGATCGTCGGCATGGGTTCGGCCAATGACCGGGTTCGCCTGGCCGAACGCGCCGATCCGGGCACATTCGCCGCCAAGCGCCTGGCCGCTCAGCAGGCCTATTCGCACGCCGGGATCACACCGGCGCAGATCGGGCTGGCCGAGGTCTATGACAGCTATTCCGGCGCGCAGCTGCAAGCGCTGGAGGCGTTGGGCCTGGCGGATGACGTCGTTGCCGCAGAACGACGCGGCGTGTTCGACGCGACGGGCACGGTGCCGACCAATCTGTCGGGCGGCCTGCTTGGGCAGGGGGCGCCGGTGGGCGCGACCGGCGTAGCGCAAATCGTGTCCTGCGCGCACCAGCTGGAGGGGCGCTATGCGGGTCTCGGGCCGCGGATTACCCCGCGTTTCGCGCTGGCCGATACCCATGGCGGCATCGCGACCTTGTGCGCCGTGACCATTCTGGGAGGCGTGGAATGAGATTTTCGATAGCCCTGGACTACACGCTGCCCGAGGGCGGGATGGCCCCGTATTTCGACGCATTGCGTGCCGGCGTCGCCCTGGCGTCGCGTTGCAAGGGATGCGGACGGATCAGCTTTCCGCCGCGGCTGGTTTGCGCGGAGTGCGGTGCAGAGGCGCATGACTGGGCGCGTCTGTCCGGTCGCGCCCGCGTGGTTCTGCGCACCGACGCCCTGGCGGCGGCCTTTGCGCTGGCGCGGTTCGAGGGTGCGGATGGCGCGACGACGGTCGCCCTGGGCAATCCCGAGGCAAGGGGCGAAACGGGACAGCTGATGGCGCCGAACGGGCCTCGGCCCGGCCTTTGGCTGCGGCTGAATGAACGGGAGACGGACCATGCTTGAGACCTGGACAGAGGCGCAACTTGCCGAGATCGGGCTGCGCCGTGACGGCGAGGCCGTGACGATCGACATTCCGGCGGATGCAAACATCTTTTCCATGACGCTGGGCCGGCAGCTGGGACCGGAGGGCGCGGACAGGCCGGCCATGCTGTTCGAACGGCCGGACGGCCGCCTTGAAACCTGGAGCTTCGCCCAGATCGACGCGGCCGCAACGACCCTTGCCGCGCATCTGCGAGGACTGGGTTATGGCCGCGGCGATCTGGTCGGTCTTCATACCGGGATGCGCCCCGAAACGGCCATCGGGCATATGGCCGTGTGCAAGCTGGGCGGAACGGCGGTGACGCTGTCGCAGCTTTACGGGTCGGATGCCCTGGCCCATGCGCTGAATGATTGCGAGGCGCGCTGTCTTCTGACCACCGAAGCCGCCTGGGCCAACCTGCGGGACGAAGCAGGGCGGTTCGGGTATCTGACCGATATCCTCGTCTCCGAAAGCGCGGGGACGGAGCCCGATCTGCGGGCCATTCTGGACAGCGCCGCCCCGCCCGGATTCGAACCGGACTATACCGGGCCCGATGATCCCGCCTTGCTGATGTATACGTCGGGGTCGACCGGGATGCCCAAGGGCATCCTGCACGGGCACCGGATCCTGGCCGCCTATCGCCCCTCGATCAACCTGTTCTACAACCTGTCGTTGCAGGACGCGGACGCGGTGTTCTGGTCGCCCTCGGATTGGGCATGGGTCGGCGGCTTGCTGGACATGATGATGCCCGCATGGCTGGCCGGGCGGCCGATCGTCACCTCGGAAGCGCGCTTCACGGCAGAATGGGCCTATGAATTCATGGCCCGCCACAAGGTGACGCATGTCTTCCTGGCGCCCACGGCGGTCAAGCGTCTGGCGCAGACGGCCCAGCCGCGCGACAGCCATGATCTGTCGCTGCGGGTGATCTGCACCGGGGGCGAGGCCCTGGCGGCGGATACCCTCGTCTGGGCCGAGGACAGGCTGGGCGTGGTCTGCAACGAGTTCTACGGCATGACCGAGGTGAACCATCTGATCGGCAATTGTTCGCGGCTTTATCCGCGAAGACCCGGATCCATGGGCGTGGCCTATCCCGGCCACGACGTGCGGCTGGTCGATGCCGAAGGAATCGAGGTGGCGGACGGAGAGCCGGGCGAAATCGTGACGCCTGCGACATCGCCGACGCGATTTCTTGGCTATCTGAACAATGCCGGGAAAGAGGCCGAATTGCGGCTGGGCGACTGGCTGCGCACCCATGATCTGGCGGTGCGCGATGCGGACGGGTATTTCTGGTACAAGGGCCGGTCGGACGACCTGATCAAATCGTCGGGATTCCGCATCGGCCCGACCGAGATCGAGGAATGCCTGCTGTCACACCCCGCCGTGGCCGAAGCCGGCGTGATCGGCAAGCCGGATGCCCAGCGTGGCACGATCGTCAAGGCCTTCGTGCGTCTGGCCTCGGGATTCATCGGCGATGCGTCGCTGACCGAGGAATTGCGCGCCCATGTCCGCAACAAGCTCGCATCCTACAAGGCGCCACGAGAGATCGACTATGTGGACGAATTCCCGATGACCTCGTCGGGCAAGATCAACCGAAAGGCCCTGCGGCAGGCAGAAGGTAATTGACCTGACTAATTTGTATCTACTAATATGTAGAGGCAAGCGAGGGATGGCAGATGAAATTCGGCGTTCATGCGGGATTGTGGATGAAAGCGTGGCAGGACGACCCCTTGCCGATTCTCGACATCGCGGCCGATCTGGGCTTTGACGGGGTCGAGCTTTCGTTGCTGGGGATCGGAATGGACCGCGCCAGCGGCATCGGCAAGGCTGCCGCCGCACGCGGGCTGGACCTGACCTGTTCGACCGGCCTGGGCGCCGAGGCTGACCCGACATCGCCGCAGGTCGCCGTGCGCGAACGGGCCGTTGCCGTCCTGACCGAGGCCGTCGAAATCACCGCTGCCCTGGGGGCAAGATCGCTGGCCGGTGTCGTTGCCGCGCCATGGGGCGTCTTTGCGCCGGGCGATTCGGATCGGGCCGACCGATCGGCACGGACCCTGGCCCGGATCGAACCGGTGCTTGCGCAGAATGGCGTGACCCTGGGGATCGAGGCCGTGAACCGGTTCGAAACCGATCTGACCAGCACCGCCGCCGATGCCACGGCGATTGCCCGCGCCACCGGGGCCGCGCATGTGGGCGTTCTGCTGGATACGTTTCACATGAACATCGAGGAGAAGGATCCGGCCGCCGCGATCCGCGCCACCGGCGACGCCCTGGTGCATTTTCATGTCTCGGACAACGACAGGGGTGTGCCGGGCTCGGGTCATTTCGATTTTGAACATTGTGCCACGGCGCTGTCGGATATCGGCTATGACGGCTGGATCACCGCGGAAATGTTCGTGATGCCGTCCAACCCGAACAGCGCGGATGTGAAGGTCTGGCGCGCGATCGAGCCCGACCCGACCGAGGCCGCGCGGCAGACGCTGGACTTCATGCAGCGGGTCTTTGCGCGATGACCGGGCCCGAATTCTTCTTGGCGCTTCAGGCCCGGATCGCGGTCCATGCCGATGCGCTGAACCGGCTGGATGCAGCCTTGGGAGACGGCGATCATGGCGCGACCATGCTGCGCGGCCTGACCCGCGCGGCGCAGGCCGACAGGGGCGCGCAGGCCAAGGCGTTCATGCGGGCGTCGGGTGGTGCATCGGGGACGTTGTTCGGGCTGATCCTGATCGAGATCGAACGGCATCTGAACGAAAACGCCGCGTTGGGCGAGGGCCTGCAACGCGCCTGCGAGCGGATCAAGGATCTGGGTCAGGTGACCACGGGCGACAAGAGCATGATCGACGCGCTGGCGCCGGCGGCGCACGCGCTGGCGGAGGGCACGGTGCAGGATGCCGTCGATGCCGCCGTCGCCGGTCGCGACCGCACCCGCGACCTGAGCGCACGCAGGGGCCGCGCGCAATATGTCGAGAATGGCGGACGCGGCCATGTCGATCCCGGCGCGGTGTCGGTCGTGATCATCCTTGAAACCCTGGCAGGCAAGGAAAGCGCGCTGTGAAAAAGCTGATGAACGCGGCGGAAAGCATCGTCGACGACATGATCGACGGCTATGTGTCGGCTTTCGAACAGGTCGTCCGGGGCCATCAGGATCCCCGCATCGTGGTGCGGGCGAAGGGCCGCAAGGATCCCGATCGAAAGGTGACGCTGCTGATCGGCAATGGTTCGGGGCACGAACCGATTGCCATGGGGTTCGTCGGGGCGGGCCTTCTGGATGCCAATGTGGTCGGCGACGTGTTCGCCGCGCCCTCGGCCGATCTGATCCTTGACGGCATCCGCGAGGTATCGGGCAAGGCGGGCTGCATCCTTCTGATCTCGCAGCATTCCGGCGACATGATCAACGGCCGCGCGGCAGTGATGCTGGCCGAGGAAGAGCGGCTGAGGGTCCGCGCCCTGCCCATGTATGACGACATCTCGTCCGCACCGCGCGACCGCATCCAGGATCGTCGCGGCGCCCCCGGCACCATGTTCATCTACAAGATCCTCGGCGCCGCGGCCGAGGCAGGAATGCCGCTGGACGATTTGATGACCTTGGGCCGGGCCGTCCGCGCGCGCACCGTGACCCTGGCCGCGGCGCTGTCGCCGGGCATCTCGCCGCTGACCGGCCAGCCGATGTTCGACCTGCCCGACGACGAAATCTATCTGGGCATGGGGGTGCATGGCGAACCGGGGATCGGGCGGACGGGGGTCGGCCCGGTACGCGATCTCGTCACGCTGATCGTCGACAAGCTGCTGGGGGATTACCCGATCGCGTCAGGCGGACAGGCCGCCGTGATCGTCAATGGCATGGGCGGCACCACGCTGATGGAGCTTCTGACCGTCTGGAACGAGACCCGACACGCGCTGGCCGCGCGCGGCATCGCGGCGGTCGCGCCCATGATCGGATCCTTCGTGACGACGCAGGAAATGGGCGGCTTTTCGATTTCGCTGCTCGAGCCTGCGGGCGACATGCTGCGGCTGTGGACCGCGCCCTCGGATACGCCGTTCTTTCCGTCCATCCGGCATGCTGAAAAGGAGAAAAGCCAGTGACCCGTTCCGAACCACTGAGCATGCGTCCGATCCGCGGAGTTGCCGTCGATCAGGGCAGCGGGCTGGCCCGGATGCTGCGCCAGGCACGCGGTGCCAAGGCCGGGAAAGGCGACCTGTTGCTGTTCAAGCGACTGGTGGCCGAGCAGCTCAGCCCCGAGGCCAGCACCTTGCTGGTCGATGCGAATTACGGTCGCGAATTGCTGCCCTCGATCGCGCCGGGCTGCGAAAGCATGCTGGCCTACGAGGCCGATGTCTATCGCATCGCGGACGAGGACCGGATGACGGTTCTGCCCGAAGACCTCAGGATCGCGGATTATCCGGGGCTGGGGGTCCGGGTGCTGAAGTTCTTTCTGTATTTTGCCCCCAACGACCCGACCCCGATCAATGCGCAGAAATTCGAACGGGTGCGCCGGATCGGCGCGGAATGCCGCGAACACGGCATCACCTTCCTGTTCGAGCCGATCGTCTATGACCGCGCCGTGCCCGACGAGGACGGCGCGGAATTCGCCCGGCTGAAGCCCCGACTCGTGACCGAGGCGACCCGGCTTTTCGCCGCGCCGGAATTCGGGATCGATATCCTCAAGGTCCAGATTCCGCTGAACCTGTCCCATGTCGAGGGTTTCGGCACCCCGACGATGACCCGCCCCGAGGCCGCCGCCGCCCTGCGCCACGCCGCCGAGGCCGCCGGGGACATTCCGCTTTTGTATCTGTCCGCAGGGGTCACGTTCGAACGGTTCGAATCCTCGCTGAAGCTGGCTGTCGAATCGGGCGCGGGATTCGCCGGTTTCATGTGCGGTCGCGCGATCTGGAACGACGCCATCGCCATCTTCGGCAATGACGGACCCACCGCCGCCGAAGCCTGGCTTGCCGATGAAGGTCGCCGTCGTCTGGCACGCCTCTCCGAGGCCGTCGCATGAACCTGATCCCCCGCCTTCCCGCGGTCCGGACCTTCCTGTCGCGCGTTCAACCCCTGCGTATCGACGGGGCCGAGGTCGCGGGCTCGTCCGAACTTGATGTGTTCGACCCGTCAAGCGGGGCGGTCTTGTGCCGGATCGCGTCGGCGGAGCCCGCGCAGATCGACATGGCGGTGGCTGCCGCGCGCGCCGCGCTTGGAGGGCCGTGGACGCGACTGACGCCGCATGATCGCGGGCGGCTGATCTGGAAACTGGCCGACGCGATCGAGGAGCGCAAGGATGTCTTCGGTCAGCTTGACGCGCTGGACAATGGCAAGCCCTTCGCGATCGCGCGCGATGTCGACGCGGTCTGGTCGGCGCGGCATTTCCGCTATTTCGCGGGCTGGCCCGACAAGATCGAAGGCGCCACGATCCCCGTATCCACCCCCAGTCGCCGGAACCACACGCGGATCGAGCCGATGGGCGTCTGCGGGCTGATCACACCTTGGAACTACCCGACGCTGATGGTCGCGTGGAAGCTGGCCCCGGCCCTGGCGACGGGCAACACCATCGTGTTGAAGCCCGCCGAACAAACCCCGCTCAGCGCCCTGTATCTGGCCGATCTGGCACTGGAGGTCGGGTTTCCGCCCGGTGTGCTGAACGTCGTTCCGGGATCGGGCCGCGATGCCGGCGCCGCGCTTGCGTCACATCCCGGCGTCGACAAGATCGGGTTTACGGGATCGACGGCAACCGGGCGCGAGATCGTCAGGGCTTCGGCAGGGAACCTCAAGAAGGTCTCGCTTGAACTGGGTGGCAAGGCCGCCAACATCATCTTCGCCGACGCGGATCTGGAACTTGCGATCCCGGGCGCGTTCTGGGCCCTTTTCGGCAATAACGGTCAATCCTGCACCGCCGGCGCCCGGCTGTTCGTGCATCGCAGCCTGCATGATCGGGTGCTGGAGGGGCTGCGCAAGCTGGCTGACGGGCTGTCGATCGGGCCGGGGATGGATGCCAGGGGCCACGATCTTGGACCGGTGATTTCGCGTCCGCAGATGGACAAGGTTCTGGGCTATATCGCCGATGGGCGCGATGCCGGCGCCGAATGCGTGGCCGGTGGCGCGCGGCGGGGCGACGCCGGATGGTTCGTGCAGCCCACGATCCTGACCGGGGTTCGCGACGATATGCGCATTGCGCGCGAGGAAATCTTTGGCCCGGTCCTGTCTGTCCTGACCTTCGATGACGAGGACGAGGTGCTGGCCCGTGCGAACGATACCGAATATGGCCTTGCGGCGGGTTGCTGGACGCGGGACGCTGGACGTGTGGCAAGAATGGGCGCGGGCCTGCATGCCGGAACGGTCTGGATCAATTGCTGGGGCGATACCGACGCGGCCTCGCCCTTTGGCGGCATGGGCCAAAGCGGATATGGCCGCGAGATGGGGCGCGACGCACTGGCGCTTTACAGCCAGACGAAATCGGTTTGGCAAGGCGTGTAGCCGCGACGGTGCAACGGAAAGTGCTGCCATCGCAAGGAGAGGATGACACATGGCCGAGCAGAATGTGCCGCGATATCAGACCATCCACGAAGAGATACTGGCACGGTTGAAGCAGGGGCTGTATTCGGTCGGCACACGGTTGCCCTCGGAAGAAGCGCTTGCGAAATCATTCGGTGTCAGTCGGGTGACGGTGCGCCGCTCGCTCGAGATGTTGGTCAGCGCGGGTTACCTGATTTCACGGCAAGGCAGCGGCTACACGGTCAGCACCCTGTCGCCGCCATCGACGACCTGCCTGATCTCGTTTACCGATGCGATCCTGAAAAGCGGCCGCGTGCCGGGTGCGCGACTGATCGGGATCGACCGCTTCGACGGCGACGCGCCCGCGACGGTGCAGGCCCTGTTCGACGAGCCGGTCGTCCGGATCCAGCGGCTGCGCATGGTGGACGGGCAACCGCGGATGCTTGTGAACACCTGGGTGCCGACCCGCCTGGTGCCGGATTTGTCCGATGCGGATTTCCCCGAGGATGGGCCGAACCAGTCGATCCTGCGGATCCTGGTCCGGCGCTTCGGCCTGGAATGGGGCAGCGCATGCGAGACGATCCGCCCCCAGCTGGCCTCGGACGAAGTGGCCAGGCTGTTGGGCCTGGCCCCGAACACGCCGATCCTGGCGCAGGCATGTTCGGCCCTGGACGACAGCGGCGCGCCGGTTTTCTATGACGAAGTATATCGCGATTCCCCGATCACCTACGAACTGGTCGGCGCGTCGCGGCGGGAAAGGTCCGAATGATGAACGTCCGGTTTCGCATCGGCCTGATCAACGCTTCCCTGCCCAGCTATTTCCCCCGGCGACACGGTGTCTTTGAAGCAGCCGAGAAGATGCTGGCCGATCTGACCGCCGATCTGGGCATCGGCCTGGTCAGTGCCCCGGACCTGCCGATGGACGCCCGCGCGGCGCAGCAGGCGGTCGATCATTGCCGTGCCGAAGGCGCGGGATTCATCCTGTTGCTGCATGGCGGGTTCACCATGGGCGATGTCGCGCGCCAGATCGCGGCATCGGATCTTCCCATGGGCGTCTGGGCCACGCCCGAACCGAGCCACGAAGGCGATATCCAGCTGAACAGTTTCGTGTCGCTGAACATGACGATGTCGATTGCCCGTGGGGTGCGTGATCTGCGCCATGCCCCGGTGCAGTGGTATTTCGGCGCCCCCTCGGACGCGGCACTTCGGGCCCGGCTGCGGCAGACCCTGATGGCGGTCAGGACGGCTCACGGACTGAAGGGCTCGCATGTCGGGCTTGTCGGCGGGCTGGCGCCGACATTCTACAACATGGATGTGTCGCAGGCCGGGCTGATGTCGGCGCTTGGTGTGGCGTTCGCGCATGTCGACATGCACGAGATGACCGGGCGGATGGATGCCGCCGATGCCGCAGAAGTCGGCGCGGAGGTGGCTGACATGGCAGCCGCGGCCGAGATTCGCGGCGTGTCCGACGACCAGATGGCGCTGACGGCACGGGCGGCGCTGGCGCTGCGCGCGATCGCGGGCGATCACGGATTTGACGCGCTGGCGGTTTCGGACTGGCCCGCATTGCAACAAGCCCCGGGAATGCATCCGGGTGCGGCGTTCAGCTGGATCGAGGAACAGGACAACCTGCCCGTCGCCTCGGAAGGGGACGTGATGGGCGCGGTGACGCAGATGGCGGTCCGGGAGATGACCGGGCGGGTCGGCTGCCTGTTGGACATGACCTCGCCGCAGATGGACCGCGACCGGATCCTGATGTGGCATGGCGGGGGCGGACCGCTATACATGGCGCGGGATCGCGCAGCATGGATCAACCACCCGATGATCGGACGCGGCACCGCCGAGGGGCCGAGATTTGGCGCGATAGCCGACTTCGAGTTCGGCGAAGGGCCGCAGACGGTTCTGCGCCTCGCGCGCGATGGCGATGCGTTCTTCGCCATCGAGGGCGAGGTCGTCCGCGCCGAGGAAAGCGGCTTCACCGGATGTCGGGGCTGGGTCAGCAACTTTTCGGACCGCTCGGGCGGGGCAAGCGCCGCATCCGTCGTGACCAGCGTGATGGAACACGGGCTGGAACATCATTTCGTCATGGTGCCCGGCCGCTGGCGCGATGCGTTCGAAGAATTCGGCGGCTGGTCCGGCATGAAGCGGCTGGCGCTGATCGCGCCCCATGCGGGACTGGCCGATCGATAGGCGCGATCGCACAGATATCCGTTGACAGATCGGGCGCTTACCGCATAAATTTGTATCTACAAATTTGACCGCAGCAATTTTGGTCCGGACGGGGGTCAGACGACGTGACACAAGTGCAGCTCAGGTCCATCAGCAAGCGGTTCGGCGGGTTCACCGCGATCGAGAATATCGATCTGGATATCCGGTCCGGAGAGCTGGTCGCGCTGCTGGGTCCATCCGGTTGCGGCAAGACGACGACGTTGCGGATGATCGCCGGACTGGAAAATCCGACCACCGGCGAAATCCATTTCGACGATCGCGATGTTTCGGATTTGCGGGTGCAGGACCGCAATGTCGGCATGGTGTTTCAACGCTATGCGCTGTTTCCGCATATGACTGTGGAAAAGAATATCGCCTTCGGCCTGTCGGTGCGCGGAACACCCAGATCCGAGATCAGCGATCGCCTGGACGAGATCATCGACGTGGTTCAACTGGGCCCGTTCCGGCAACGCTTTCCGGCGCAATTGTCCGGCGGGCAGATGCAGCGGGTCGCGATCGCGCGGACGCTGATCACCAAACCTTCCGTGCTGATGATGGACGAACCCCTGGCAAACCTGGACACCAAGCTGCGCGGCGAAATGCGCCGGTTCATCCGAACCCTGCAGCAGCGACTGGGAATCACCACGATCTTCGTGACCCATGATCAGGTCGAGGCGATGGAACTGGCCGACCGGATTGCGGTGATTTTCAACGGCCATCTGGCGCAGTTCGGCCCGCCCGAGGATCTTTACCGGCAACCGGTATCGGTGGACGTCGCCGATTTCATGGGCGCGTCGAACATCTTTCCCGGCACCATGACCGGCACGGACGCGGTAAAGACGGGCTTTGGCACGCTCAGCGTGGTCGCGCAACCGGGGATGGCCGATGGCAGCCGCGTTCACGCCATGCTGCGCAACGAGGGCATCGACATTCATCCCGCCAATGTCGAAGGCGGCGACGACATGGTGGCCGGCCGGATCGCGGCACGGGATTTCTTCGGGGCCACGGTGAATTACGTGGTCGAATGCGGCGCCGAGCGGATCATCGTGAACGAACAATCGCGAAGGCTGCTGGATGTCGGCATGGAAGTCCGGCTGGATATTCCGGCCGAGCGGGTCTGGCTGATGGCCGGCTAGAAACGGCATCCAGCGGAATTCTTTTTGGGAGGAGAGGAAGATGCGTCACTTACTGTTGACCGGCCTGACGGCCGGGTTGGTGCTGACGGGGGGGGCGGCCATGGCCATCGACCCCGAAGGCGAAGCATTCCAGAAAAGCTTTCTTGCCGGCGATCTGAGCTGGGAGGAAGTCCAGGCCCGCGCCCGCGAGGAAGGCCAGGTCAACCTGTATTACTGGGGCGGCAACGACAATCTGAATGTCTGGATGGACAGCGTCGTGGCCCCGGCGATGGCCGGCGAAGGCATCACGCTGAACGCCGTTCGGATCACCGGCACCAAGGATGCGGTCGATCTGGTTCTGGCCGAGAAGAACGCCGGCAAGATGGCCGGCGCGGGCAGCGTCGATGCGATCTGGCTGAACGGCGAGAATTTCAGCACGCTGAAGCGTCAGGACGCGCTGTTCGGCGCCTTTGCCCGGAAACTGCCGAATGCCGAGTTCATCGAATGGGACGAAAGCGATCCCCGGTCGCTGTTGAACCTGCGCGATTTCGGCGTTCCGACCGAGGGCAAGGAGATGCCCTGGTCCGGCGAACAATATGTCTGTGCCGTCAACGCCGACCAAGTTTCCGAGGCAGATCGCCCCTGGACGTTCGAGGCGCTGCGCACCTATCTTGAGGGCAACCCGGGCAAGTTCATCTACACCAAGCCGCCAGATTATGAGGGCAACACTTTCGTTCAATCGGTGGTCTATGCGTTCAACCCCGATGGTAACGGCGCCGAGCCATTCCAGCAATCGCTTGACGAACTGGGGGCCGAGGAACTTGCGCGCCTGATCGAGCCTGGCATGAAATTCCTCAAGAATCTTCAACCGCTGCTGCTGGGCGGCGAAAGCGGCCGGCCCCGGTATCCCGAGGATGCGGCGTCGCTGAACGGATTGTTCCTGAACGGCGAAGTCAACTTCAACTGCAAGTTCGGCCTCTATGCCGTCGCCGTCGGCCTGTCCACCGGCACCTATCCCGAAGCGGCCGAACAGATGATCTTTCCCGAAGGCGGGATGATCAAGAACAAGAACTATCTCGCGGTGCCCAGCAACACGCCCAACCCGGCGGCGGCGATGGTCTTCGTCAATTACATGACCTCGCCCGAGGCGCAGACCTCGAAGCTGCAATTCGCGGGAATGCCGGCGGGCATCGACGGCTGGAAACTGTCCGATGAACAGGCCGCAGCCCTGGCCGAGGCGTCGCCCGGCACCGTGGGCGTGACGCAAAAGGAACTGGACGCGAACGTGACGCCCGATACCAATGCCACCCTGGTCGATGTGATCGAGGCGACCTGGCTGGAATATATCGAACGCGACAGCCAGGCACCGATCGCCGATATCGTCACCCGCGCCGCCGGCAATCTGTCGAAGTGACCGCATGCCGCCGCCGGGCCATTCCCGGCGGCGGCACGACATCCCGATACGAGGGCGCCGATGAACAGGCACATCAGAAGAAGGCGCAGCATGCGGCGTGAACGGCTGTTTCTTGCCCTGCAGATGACGCCGATCATGGTGGTCCTTTTCCTGCTGTTTGGCGGTGCGCTGGTTCTGGCAATCGTGCAGTCGCTTGGCTATGCGCCCTGGTTCGGCGTCAACACCTTTCCCGACCTGTCTTATTTCCGGGCGCTGTGGTCGTCGCCGTCCTTCTGGCAGTCTCTGGGGCTGACCATGTATTACGCCACGGTGTCGACCTTTCTTGCGCTCGTGGGCGGCATCCTTCTTGCGCTGGCGCTTATCAAGACCTTTCCCGGAAAGACCCTCTACAAGTATCTCTACAAGCTGCCGCTGATGATCCCCTACACGGTCGGGATCGCGCTGGCGGTGCTGATGCTCGGCAATGGCGGCGTGCTGTCGCGCTTTGCGGCGCTGTTCGGGCTGATCGACGATCCGGGCCAGTTTCCGCAGATCCTCAAGACCCATTATGGCTGGGGCATCATCGCCGTCTATGTCTGGAAACAGCTACCGTTCATCACCCTTGCGATCTATGCGGTGCTGCTTGGCATCGGCCGCGAAACCGAAGAGGCCGCGGCGATCCTGGGTGCGAAGCGACGCACCATCTTCTTCCGGGTGACCCTGCCGCAGATCCTGCCCGGCATCGTGTCGTCCACGCTGATCTGCTTTGCCTTCAACGTGGGCGCGTTCGAGGCGCCGTTCATCCTGGGCGGCGGCTTTCCCGATACGCTTCCGGTGGTGGCCTGGCGCTATTTCAACGACGCCGACTATACGCTGCAGCTGCAGGGGATGGCGACGGTGGTGTCGATCGGGCTGATCGCCGGGGTGATCCTGTTCGGCTATCTCGCGGCGTATCGACGGTTCGAAAAACGGATGGGACGGAACTGACATGGCCCGCAGAAGCACCGAAAGCCTGGCATCTCGCCTGTCGCCGTTCCAGAAGTTCTATCTGATCATCGTCGCCGGTTTCGTTCTGGGCCCTTTCATTCCCCTGATCATCCAGAGCCTTGCCTTCCGGTGGGCCTGGCCCGACATGCTGCCCGGCACCTGGTGGCTGGAGCAGCGCGGCAAATCCATGATGCCGCTGGCCTGGGATTATGTCCTGTCGCCCTACAGCCGCATCTGGGAAGCAACGTTGAACACCGTGGGCATCGGACTGGCCGTGACCGTGATCTGCCTTGCGATCAGCCTGCCGGCGGCACGGGTGCTGGCCCGCGAACGGTTCCGCGGCAAAAGCGCGTTCGAGTTCTTCCTGTCGATGCCGCTGATCGTGCCCGAGGCCGCCATCGGCATCGCGCTGCTGATGATGTTCATCCGGCTGGACCTGGCGGGCAGCTATTTCGGCATCATCATCGCGCACCTGATTCCCACGATCCCCTACATGGTCCGCATGCTGACCGCCGTCTATCAGGGGCTGGGACGCGATTTCGAGGAACAGGCGATCATCCTCGGGGCCAGCCGCTGGCAGGTGCTGCGTCTTGTGACGCTGCCGATGCTGCTGCCCGGCGTGGTGGCCGGGGCGCTGTTCACCTTTCTCGTCTCGACCAACATCTTCCTGCTGACCTTCTTTCTGGGTCAGGGCAAGATCATCACCCTGCCGACGCTGCTGTTCTCGAAGATCGCGGGCGGCACGCTGGATGCATCGGCGGCAGGGATCACCCTCATCGTCACCTTGCCGGGGATCATCCTTCTGATCATCTCGGAGCGCTTCATCAAGGAAGAGGCGTTCGGCAAGGGGTTCGGCAATTAAGGAGCCCGTCACATGACCATCCCCGAACAGGTGCTTGCCCGTTTCCCGCGGCTGGACCCCGATTTCGTCAAGGCGCGCCTGCAACGGCCAGAGAATCCGGCGCGGGTGATCATCGACACCGACACCGCCAACGAGATCGACGATCAATATGCGCTGGCCTGGGCGCTGTTGTCGCCCGACCGGCTGAAGCTGGAGGGCGTGACCGCCGAACCCTATTCCTTCGCGCATCATCGCGAGGGCATGCTGCGCAGCGTCCGGATCCTGAAGCGCGGCGGGCCGGGCAATGCCGAGGAAGAAAAGTTCATGGGCGGCTTCGCCGGCTGGGCGCAACGCATCGTCGAGACAGGCACCGACCCTGAATCCATCAAGTTCGTGCTGCCCGACGAGGGCGCCGAACAATCCTATCACGAGATCATCCGGGTGTTCGGCCATTGCGGCGTCGATCCCGACGGCATGGTCCATCGCGGATCGCCGGCCTATCTGGACGATTTCGACAGCCCGCTGGACACCGAGGCGGCACGATTCATCATCGACCGCGCACGTGCCGCACCCGACGAGCCGCTGTATATCCTTGCGATGGGCGCGCTGACCAACATTGCCTCGGCCCTGTTGATGGCGCCCGACATCATCAACACCATCGTCGTGGTCTGGACGGCGTCCTTCCCGTCCTACGCGCCGTTCTGCAACGCACCGTCGCTGAACCTCGTGCAGGACAGGCTGTCCTCGCGGCTGCTGTTCGATTGTGGCGTGCCGCATGTCTATCTGCCGGGATACCATGTCGGCGCGCAGCTTCGGATATCACTGCCCGAGATGGAACGGTTCGTGAAGGGCAAAGGGTCGATCGGCGACTATCTGCACCATCTTTACACCCACAACCCGCTGCACGAGAAATACGTCATCACCGAACCCGAGACGAAGACCTGGGTTCTGTGGGACATCATCAATGTCGCATGGCTGTTCGACGCAACCTACGTCTCGACGCACATGACCCGTTCGCCAGTCCTGGATCCCGAACTGTACTGGCAGCATCCCGCGGGTCGCCACCCGATGCTGGAAGCCTATGACGTCAACCGCGATGCGATCTTCGAAGACTTCTACAGGGCGCTTGAGCGCGCGCCCTGACGGATCGGGATCCTTCACGGTTCGGCGCCGCGTCCCTGGTTGCGCGACGGGCAGCAATTTGCCAGGTTCAACGCCCGGTGCCCTAGGTCCCGCTCCATTCCGGTTTGCGCTTGGCCAGAAACGCGCCGACGCCCTCGCGGAAGTCGCGGCTGCCATAGATGCGCGCGATCACGTCGCGGTCATCGGGGGCGGCATCGGCCAGCCTTCCGAACAGGTCGCGGCAGGCGGCGACGGTCAGCGGCGCGGCCTCGGTCAGCCGGCGGATCTGGCGGTCGGCCTCGGCCTCGATCCGGTCGGGCGGCACGCAGGCGCCGGAGAATCCCAGACGGTGGACCGTCTCGCCGTCCAGAAACTCCGACAGCAGCAGCATCCGACGCACCGGACCATCGCCGAAGGCACGGACAAGCCGGGCGATATTGGCGGCCGACAGCGTGTTGCCGACCGTGCGGGCGATCGGCACGCCGAATTTCGCCTCGGGCGTGACGATCCGCAGATCGCAGGCGGCTGCGATGGCCAGCCCGCCGCCGACGGCCGCGCCCTCGATCACCGCCAAGGTCGGCGCGGGCAGATGCGTCAGCCGGGCCAGCGTGGCATCGATCCGGTCTTCGTAGGCGACGCCGTCCGCGCCGCCATCGAAGGCGGTGAATTCGGAAATGTCGGTGCCGGCGACAAAGGCCCCGCCCGCGCCGCGAAAGACGATGACGCGCAGATCGTCGCGGGCCTCCAGCTGGTCGCAGACCTCGCCCAGCCGCGCATACATTGCGAAGGTCATCGCGTTGCGGGCGGCGGGCCGGTCAAAGGTGACATGCGCGACCGGGCCCTCGATGCGCAGATGGACATCGCCTTTTCCGGCGGCATCAGCCATTGGCGACCTCGATCCCCAGTTCGCGCAGCAATTCGGCGCGGTGTTCGTCCAGCAGTGGCGGATGGCGGCGCACCCGCTGGGGCGTGCCACGCAGCTTGACCGGAAAGCCGATATTCCTCACCTCGCCTTCGATCGGGTGGTTGATCGGCATGACCATGTCGCGCGCGTCGGCATGTTCGTTGCCCAGAGCCTCGGCGTAATCGAGGATCGGGCCGGCGGGAATCCCTGCATCCAGCAGCGCCTGCACCCATTCCTGGCGCGTGCGCGTCACCAGCGTCGTTTCCAGATCCGCGATCAGCGCATCGCGGTTCTTCATCCGCAGCGCGTTCGTCGCGTAATCGGGGTGGTCCGTCAGATCCTCGCGGCCCATCGTCTCGCAGAGGCGGCGATACAGGCGGTCGTTGTTGGCGCCCAGCACGAAATGGCCATCCTTGGCGCGGACCGCCTGATAGGGCGCGGCCATGCGGTTGGCGGTGCCGATCCGTCCGGGGACGATGCCGGTGCCCCAGTAATCGCAGATGTCCCAGACGGCAAAGGACAGCCCGGCCTCGTAGAGCGAGGCGTCGATGAACTGCCCCTCGCCCGTCTTCTGCTTGCCGATATGGGCGGCGAGGATCGCGTAGACGGTGAACAGCGAACAGCCGATATCGGCCAGCGGCCCGCCCGATTTCGCGGGCGGGCCATCGGGATGGCCGGTGATCGACATGATCCCGGATGCCGCCTGCGCCATCAGGTCGAAACCCGGCCGCTGCGACCACGGCCCGGTCTGCCCGAAGCCCGAGATGCTGGCATAGATGATGCCCGGATTGATCGCCGCCACCGTGTCGTAATCGATGCCCAGCCTCTTCACGACGCCGGGTCGATAATTCTCGACGATCACGTCGGCGGTCTTGGCCAGTTCCAGAAAGATCCGCCGATCCTCGTCGGATTTCAGGTCCAGCGCGATGGACCGCTTGTTGCGGTTCATGTTCAGGAAACCCAGGCTGTCATCGCCCTTCAGCCTGAATCCCATCGCGCTGCGGGTCTGATCGCCACTGGGGGGTTCCACCTTGATCACATCGGCGCCCAGGTCGCCCAGCAACATGCAGCAGAATGGCCCGGCCATGACCTGGCTGACATCCAGAACCCGGATTCCCTCCAGCGGCAGCGGTTTGTCGGACATGGCTTAACCTCCGTAGATCAGGCGGACCGGCAGCAGCGAGATCGCGGGCAGGTAGGTGCTGATCAGCAGCAGCGCCAGCAGCGCGCCGATGAAGGGCAGGTTCACCTTGGTCGTCTCCCAGATGTCGGACTTGGCGATGGAACAGGCAGCAATCAGGACCGAGGCCACAGGCGGCGTCTGCTGACCGATGGCCAGGTTCAGCGTCACCACCAGCCCGAAGTGAACCGGGTCGATCCCGGCCGCCAGCACCATCGGCATCACGATCGGCACGACCAGGATGATCGCCGCCGCCGAATGCAGGAACATGCCCAGGATCAGGAAGGCCACGTTCAGCATCATCAGGATCAGGTATTTGTTCTCGGTGACCCCGCCGATGGCGCGGGCCAGTTGCTGGGGCAGCTGCGCCTCGGTCAGGAAGCCGCCGATCAGATAGGATGATGCGACCAGCAGCATCACCACCGCCGTCTGCACCCCGCTGTCGACCAGCGACTTGTAAAGCGCGCGGACATCGAATTCGCGATAGATCACGCCCGAGATGAACAAGGCCGCCACGACCGCCAGCGCCGCGCCCTCGGTGGCGGTGACGATGCCGCCGAAGATGCCGCCCAGGATGATGACCGGCAGCAGCAGCGCCCAGCCAGCCTCCTTGAAGCGCAGCCAGACATTGGACAGCTGGAACCGTTCCTCGACCGGGAAATTGTGGCGCCGTGCCTGCACATAGGCGGCAACGGCCAGGCAGATCGCGCCGACGATGCCGGGGCCGAAGCCCGCGATGAACATCTTGACGACCGATTGCTGCGCCATCACCGCATAGAGGATCATCGGAATGGACGGCGGCAGGATGATCGCAAGGCTGGAGGCCGACGAACAGATCGCCGCCGAGAATTCCTTGGAATATCCCTTCTTGCGCATCGCGGGGATCAGGATCGAGCCAAGCGCCGCAACACCCGCCACGGCCGAGCCGGAAATCTCGGCAAAGAACATGGACGCCCCGATGACGACAAAGGACAGCCCGCCCCGCACGAAGCCGACCAGCGCCGAGGCCAGCGCGATCAGGCGGCGCGAGATCGAAGAGGCATTCATGATCGACCCTGCCAGCACGAACAGCGGAATGGCCAGCAGCGGAAAGCTGGAGGCGCCCTCGAACATGGTCAGGGCAAGGTTGGGCAGCATGTCCGCGCCCTGCACGATGACGATGGCCAGGATGGCGACGATGCCAAGCGCCACCGCGATGGGCACGTTCAGCAGCGCCAGACCGAACATTCCCACAAGCATGTATCCGATGGTCATCAGCGTTCTCCGCGATGGGCGTGGGCACGGGACGGCACGCTGGCATCGTCCTGTTCCAGCGGCGTGTTCGAGATGTCGCCAAGCGCCTCCCTGATCTCGTGATCGACAAAGCCCCCGCCCCGCGCGTCGCGCATCAGTTCGGGCAGGCGCACCGCCTCGGCGATCATGAACAGCACCGCGCCCAGCGGGATGATGGATTGCGTCAGCTGGACCGAGACATTCGGCAGCGAGACCAGCGTCATGCCCTCGAGGATCATCAGAACCTGCCAGCCGGCATAGGCCAGAAGCCCGAAGAAGCCGAAGACGCAGATTTCCGAAAAGATCGTCGCGGCGACCCGCCAGCGGACCGGCATCGCGTTGACCAGTCCGGGAAAGCCGATATGGGCGCCCTTCAGCGCCGCCAGCGCGCTGCCGAAATAGGTCATCCAGACCAGTCCGATCGAGGCGACCTCGTCATACCAGCTGAGCGCCGATCCGAAATAGCGAAAGGCCGTTCCCGCCACGATCAGGGCCGTCAGGGCCGCCACGATCAGCGCGGTGATGACCTCGAGCAGGGTCTCGAAACCCCGCCGAAGCGTGAACGAAGTCATGAAAATCTCCCCGGAATGTCGGATCGGGCGGGCCGGATGTTCCGTCCGGCCCGCCCTCGCGGCCCTTATTGGGCGGCCAGATCCTGCGCCTTCTTGATCAGTTCGGCGGCGCCATCGACCGATTGGGAGAATTCGTCGTAGATCGGCTTGCTGGCGTCGATGAAGGCGGTGGTATCGACCTCGTTCACCTCCATCCCCTCGTCGATCAGCTTCTGCAGCAATTCGGTGTCGAGGCCGGATGCGATCTCGTAGACGACATCCTGCATTTCAACGGCGGTGTCCTGCAGCACCTGCTGCACCTCGGGATCGAACTTGCCCCACGACCGTCCGGCCACGACATAGGCCGGCGTATAGACGTGGTTGCTTTTCGACAGGTATTTCTGCACCTCGTAGAAGCGCGACGGATAGATCTGGGCATAGGGGTTTTCCTGCCCGTCCATCACTCCGGTCTGCAGCGCCACGAACACCTCGGAGAAGGCCATCGGGCTGGGGCTGGCGCCATAGGCCTGGAACATCTTCACCCGCCATTCGCCGCCGGGAACCCGCAGCTTGATCCCGGCCAGGTCGGCGGGCGTGTTGATGGGCCTGACATTGTTGGTGATCTGCCGGAAGCCGTTTTCCCAGACGCCGATGATCTTGTAGCCCGCATCCTCGGCCGGCGGCGCCATCGACGGCAGCAGGATCTCGTCGCGGATCTTCTTCATGTGGTCGCGGTTCTGGACCAGATAGGGCATCTCGAACAGACCGAAGATCGGCACCATCGAGGACATGATGGTCGAGGGCAGCGCCAGATCCACGGTGCCCAGCTTGATCTTCTGCAGCATTGCCTTGTCGTTGCCCAGCTGACTGGATCCATAGACCACGACCTTGGCCTTGTCGCCCAGCTTCTCGTTCGCGCGCTTGGCGAATTCGGTGGCGCTGAGATCCATCAGCGAACCCGGCTCGCCGACATGGCCGAACTTGATCTCGGTCTGCGCGGCAGCCTGCGTGGCCATGCCCAAGGCGGCCATGACTGCGGCAGCCAGCAATCCCTTGATATTCATCTTGTCTCCTCCCTGTTTGCGTTGTTTTCGCCTGTTGGCCCGCCCCTCGTCCTCCTCTGACGGGGGCGGGAAGCACCGCTGACCGGATGATGGCAAGCAGTCCTGAACCAGATCCTTGGTTCGCGCGGCCGCTGTTGCGGCGGCTTCGTGCCTCGCCCCCGTCAAGGCTGGACAGCGCACCGCATTCGCCGTGGGGTAACCGCCATTTCGGCCGCGCGAACCACCCGATGTCCCTCCTCCGACAATCTGGCGTAATTTTGTATTATGTATAATGAATGATTCCGCAGCCGGTCAACCCGCTTCGCACCGGTCCGCAATCCGGCCGGGTTGCGGCATGGGTATTGACGCTGCCGGCGATGGAATCTGAAAGGCGAAAGCGCGCCCTGACGATGGGCGCGCGCAGTGCATGAACCGGTCCAGCCTCGTCGTCCGCAAGCTTGGGAACCAGGCGCGCAGACTGCGCCGACCCGGACCGGCGCCAGACAGCGAGGGACGTGCGATCCGTCAGTTCCCGCGCTTGGTCACCACCAGGAAAATCGTCGAGGCCGAACAGCTGATCAGAAGAAATCCGTTCAAAGCCTCGATGCCGGCGAGGAACCGCAAATGCCCGGTGGGATAGATATCGCCCAGCCCAAGAGACGAATAATTGACGAGCGAGAAGTAGAAGACATCCATGAACGAATCGACGATATCCTGTTCAAAACCCCCGATGCCCAATGCCTCACCCATGCTGAAGCCGACCGCATAGAGGCCGGCTTCAACGACATGGGCGATCCCCAGCGTATAGAGTGCCACCAGAACCCGCCCCGATCCCGACAATCCGGGGCTGTCGCCGAATCTCATCACCAGATTCATCGCGCGAAGATGAACCAGCCCGCTCAGCCCGAACAGGGCGACCGCCAGAAAAAGGGACCAGACCAAATTCTCGGATTCCCTCAGCCGGTCCTGTCCAGCACCTCGCCGTCCGGGCCTTTCGTGGCAAGGTCGGCGAGGATGGGACAATCCGGTCGGTGGTCTCCGGCGCAGGCCTCGAAAAGATGCGCAAGGGTCGCGCGCATTTCCACAAGTTCCGCGATCTTTCTGTCGATCCGCTTCAGGTGCTGGCCGGCGATATCCTTCACCTCGGCGCTTGCGCGTCTTTCGTCCTCGTAGAGCGCAAGCAGATTGCGGCAATCCTCGATGGAAAAGCCCAGGGCGCGCGCACGGCCGAGAAAGGCAAGCTTGTGCGCGTCGCTTTCCCTGAAGATCCGATAGCCGTTCTGGCTGCGAAGCGGCTTCACGAAACCGATATCCTCGTAGTAGCGGATCGTCTTGGCCGGCAGGCCGGACAGGGTGGCAACATCTCCGATATTCATGTCGTGGCCCTTTCTATTCTGCGGCGACCGGGGAAACGGTGGGCGACCCCGACCTTTCCGGACCCTTGCCGGTCTCTTCCATGACCGGACGGACCCGGCGCAGCCGCAAGGCGTTGGTCAGGACAAAGACCGAACTCAGCGCCATGGCGCCGGCGGCCAGCATCGGCGACAGCAGCAATCCCGATACCGGATAGATCACGCCCGCCGCGACCGGGATCAGCGCGACATTGTAGCCGAAAGCCCAGAACAGGTTCTGGCGGATGTTGCGCATGGTTCGTGTCGATACGTCGAATGCGTTCACGACTCCGCGAAGATCGCCCGACATCAGCACCACGTCGGCCGACTCGATGGCGACATCGGTCCCGGTGCCGATCGCGATGCCGACATCGGAATGGGCCAGCGCGGGTGCGTCGTTGATACCGTCACCGACAAAGGCGATCCGCTGTCCGTCGGCGCGCAGGTCGTCAAGCGCGGCGACCTTGCCATCGGGCAGGACACCGGCGATCACATGGTCGATGCCGGTCTCGCGCGCGATGGCCTCGGCCGTCTCGCGCTTGTCGCCGGTGATCATCGCGACCTTCAGGCCCAGATCGTGCAGCGCCGCAATCGCCTCGGCGCTGGAGCGTTTCACCGGATCGGCGACGCCGAAGACCGCAGCCACACGTCCGTCCACGGCGGCGAACAGGGCAGTGCGACCGCGCGAGGCGAGTCGCGTTTCGGCCTCCGCGAGCGCGTCGATCGAAAGCCCTTCGCGGATCATCAGCCGGTCGGCGCCGACAAGCACGTCGCGACCCGATACCGTCGCGCGCACGCCGAAACCGGTGATCGATTCGAAATTCCCGGTTTCCTGTCGGGCAGCGCCCTCGGACTGGGCGGCGCGGACGATCGCCTCGGCGATGGGATGTTCGGACCGTTCCTCGACAGCGGCGACCAGCCCCAGCACCTCGGCGCGGTCGAACCCTTCGGCCAGTTCCAGATCGGTCAGTTCGGGTCGGCCCTCGGTGACGGTGCCGGTCTTGTCCAGCGCCACGACATCGACCGAGGTCAATTGCTGCAAGGCATCGCCCTTGCGAAACAGCACCCCCATTTCCGCGGCGCGGCCGGTCCCGACCATGATCGAGGTGGGCGTCGCAAGCCCCATAGCGCAAGGGCAGGCGATGATCAGCACCGATACGCCCGCCACCACGGCATAGGACAGGGCAGGCGATGGCCCGACCAGAAGCCAGACCAGCACGGTCACCGCCGCAAGGGCCATCACCGCGGGCACGAACCACAGCGTGATCCTGTCGACCAGGCCCTGAATCGGCAGCTTGGCGCCCTGCGCGTCTTCCACCATGCGGATGATCTGCGCCAGCGTCGTGTCCGCACCGACGCGCGTGGCACGAAACTGGAAGCTGCCGGCCCCGTTGACGGTGCCGCCGGTGACCGGATCGCCCGCGGACTTGGCCACCGGAATCGGCTCGCCCGTGATCATGCTTTCATCGACATGGGCGCTGCCCTCGGTCACCTCGCCGTCCACGGCGATGCGTTCGCCCGGCCGCACGACAAGAACGTCGCCGGCGCGAATGCGCTCGATCGCGATTTCCTGCGGCTCGCCATCCACCAGGACGCGGGCGGTCCGGGCCTGAAGGCCCAGCAGCTTCTGGATCGCCGCCCCCGCACGGCCCTTGGCGCGGGCTTCCAGGAACCGACCCAGAAGGATCAGCGCCAGGATGACCGCCGCTGCCTCGAAATAGACGGCGCGGGACGCCTCGGGCAGCAGTGCGGGCGCGAATAGCGCCGTGACGGAATAAAGGTAGGCAGCCCCGGTGCCCACCGCGACCAGACTGTTCATGTCCGGCGCGCCTTTCACCAGCGCGGGAATACCCTTGGTATAGAAATCCCGACCGGGGCCGAACATCGCGATGGTCACCATCACGAACTGGATCGCCCAGCTTGTCTGCTGGCCGATTGTCCGCGCGACCAGATCATGCATTCCCGGAATCAGGATCGTGCCCATTTCCAGCATGAAGACGGGTAAGGCCAGCGCCGCCGCGAAGGCGGTCTTGCGGGCCAGCGCGCGGACTTCCGCCTGCTTGCGCTCGCCCCGCTCTTCCACCGGGGTCTCATCGGCGGCCTTCGCGGGATAGCCGGCCGCATCTGCGGCCCGGATCAGCGCGTCCAGTTCAACCGCCCCTTCCACGAAGGTCACGGTCGCGGTTTCGGACGCAAGATTGACATTGACCTCGGTCACGCCGGGAACGGCCGCCAGCGCCTTGTCGACGCGGCCGACGCAGGACGCACAGGACATGGACGAAATGGCAAGACGCACCTTCCGGGTGCGGGCGGGATAGCCGGCGCTGTCCAGCGCCTGGACCACCTGCGGAAGGCGATCGGCGGAATCGATCCGGAACTGCGCCGTCTCCGCCGCAAGGTTCACATTGACCTCATCGACGCCGGGCAGCCCCGAAATCGCGCGATCGACCCGACCGACACAGGACGCGCAGGACATGTTCTGGACCGGGATCCGCAGATTTTGTGAAGCTGGCATGGTTGTCTCCTACACTGCTGGATCGTCACATAAGGCTTCCACCTACTGGAAGGTCAACTGTTTCGAGGCGAATTTGTTTCCCCCTTGACCTTCCCGTGCTGGAAGCACCCACCTGTCGGCGCAGACAAAGGAGATGAACATGAGCAACTTCAGCGTTCCCGGCATGAGTTGCGGTCACTGCACGGCGGCGATCGAAAAGTCCGTCAAGGCGCTTGACCCGACGGCGAAGGTCAATTGCGATCTTGGCAGCCACACCGTTTCGGTCGAAAGCTTTCTCAGCGACCGCGCCGTATCCGAAGCGATCCGCGATGCGGGCTACGAGGTGGCGGATCCGGCCGCAACCTGAGTCCTGTTCGGCGCCGGGCAGCCCGGCGCCGAAGCGGCCCGTCGATCCTATTGCGCCGCGCTGCGCACCTGCTCGACCAGGGCGCCGAGCTGTTCCTGTTCGACAAAGCCCGGAACCAGGTTGTCGCCGATCACGAAGGACGGCGTGCCGTTGAAGCCAAGCGCCTGCGTCAGCCGCCGGGAGGTCGCGATATGTTCGTCGACTTCCGGCGCGGCCATGTCGGCGCGCAATTTCTCGACATCCAGCCCGATCTCTTCCGCGATCCGCATCACCGAGGCTTCTTCCGCCCGCCCCTGCATCCCCATCAGAGCCAGATGGAATTCCTCGTATTTGCCCTGTTCGCGCGAGGCCAGGGCGGCACGCGCGGCAAACACCGATCCCTCCCCGAGGATCGGCCATTCGCGATAGACAAGCCTGACATTTTCATCGTCTTCTACAAGACCCTCGACCTCGGCCATGGCCCGTCTGCAATAGGGGCAATTGTAGTCGAAGAACTCGACGACGGTCACATCCCCGTCCGGATTTCCGAGAACCGGCGCATTCGGGTCGCGTTCAAGCAGATCGCGCTGGTTCGTCAGGACATCCGACTGCGCCTGCGACTGCGCGGCGGCCTGATCGGCTTCCAGGGATTGGATCGCCTCGATGATGATCTGCGGATTTTCGCGGATGGCCTGCAACGCCAGTTCCTTGATCCGCTCGTCGCTGGGCTCCTGTGCCGCCGAGGCAAGCGGCAGGATCGCAAGGCTGGTGGCCATGACCGCATGTCGAATGAATCGCATTTCTATGTCCTTTCCGCTAACCGGGGTCAGCATTCCGTTCGGCCTGGATCGCACGCTCGCGTTCGGGCCAGGTCGATTTGATATAGGCGATGATGTTCCAGATCTCGGCATCAGACAACTGGTCGCCGAAACCGGGCATTCCGCTGGCGAAATCCATGCCCTGACGCGCAAGAGCCGCCTTGCCGCCCAGTTTCGTATAGTCGAAAAGCATCCGGTCGGCATGATGCCATGTATGCCCCGTCTCGTCATGCGGCGGCGCGGGCAGAACGCCGTCGGGACCGGCCTGGCGCCAATCGGGCTGCCCTTCGAGATTGGCGCCGTGGCAGGCGGCGCAGGATTCGGCATAGAGCTGCTGACCTTTCGCAATGTCGACGGTTTTCGGCATCGCGCCCGTGGCGGCATCCGTTCCGCTCTGGCGCCAGAACCCGAAACCGATGCCGGCGGCGATCAGGACCAGCGCGGCGACGATTGAATATGTTCGCATCCGTCTCACCCTTCCCAGGTCATCATGCCCGCCGGGACGCGACCGGACATCTGTCGGTGAAATTGCCAATCGCCGGAATTGCCCGCGACCGAAACGAAATTGCGCGCCTCTCCAGCGCCGGTCATCGGGCGATCAGGCATCGGCGTTCTGGCTATCCCGGCCACAAGGAAACGTCCACGGTCGAATCCATCGACCGGCTATCTTCCGGACGCTGCCGTTTCCGTTCCCTTCCGATCAGCCGTGACCGCCTTCCAGCGCAGGAGGGTCAAGCCCAATCAGCCTGACATAAAAGTGAATTCCGGATCGGTTCGTCGCATTGACCTTCCCGCGCAGGAGGTCGCCAACGAGATCGGACCATCCACCGGACAGGCAGAAGGCCGGACATGCAGCGATGTCACGGAAAAACCCGGCCTCCGTCGGCCGAGATGGCGACACTGAGGACGCGGCCGCGCGCCCCGGCGCAGCCAACCCCGGCCACTGCGCGTCGGCTGGGCATCAGGGCCGCAGGTTGATATTGTCCGCCTTCCCGGGATCGTCCCGGGTTCGGGCGGAATCGTGACGATGGCCGCGCGGGTGCCCTGGCCTCCGCAAGCCGAATGGGATTGTGAACCGATCGCAATGAAAGCGAACCCGCCGAAATGACCTCCGAGAAACGACGAACGCTGCTGATTTTTTCCGGGCTCGCGGCATTGTATGCCGGCTTTCGGATCGTTCCGGGCTGGGGCGGGGACAAGCTTGTCTTCGAGAAGATGAACGACCCGTCCGGTTTCCGGCGGCTGGCGGGCGGCGAAAGTTCGACCGGTTTTGACCCGTTCTTCGGGTTGAAGCCGCAATCGCGAAGCAACCTGGCGGATGTCGAATCCAGGGTCCGGCAGAATATCTGCGCCTCTCTCTATGGCGAAACCCCGAGGGACGGCCAGCCTGTTCCGGTGGCGTTCTTTTCGGATTATTACTGCCCCTATTGCCGTGTGCTGACCAAGCGGCTTTCGGCCATCGAGGCGCGTCCCGACGCCGGCATCCGGGTGATCGTGCATGAATGGCCGCTTCTGGGTCAGGCCTCGACGCTGGCCGCGAAAGCGGCACTGGCGGCAAGAATCCAGGGGGCCTATGCGGCGTTCCATGAACGTCTCATGAAGACGCCGTTTCAGGTCACGCCCGAATATCTTCGCGTTCTTGCGCAGGATATCGGTATAGACCAGGCGAAAATGTTCGCGGACATGGACAGCGACAGCGTTATCCGTGACCTTGAAAACAGCGCGGCACTGGCCCGGATACTGGCCTTCATCGGCACGCCCGGGACGGTGATCGGCCGAACGGCGATCCAGGGCGAGGTCAGCGAAGGCACCCTTCTGGATGTCGCCGCCCAGGAACAAGAGGAAGGCTGGACTTCGGTATGCCGACAGACGTGAAAAACAACATCCCGGGCCGGGTCGATCGGGTCATCCGCTGCCTGATCGTCGCCCTGATGGCGGCTTTCGTCGCTGCAACCGCCACTTGGGCCGCGGAATCGGACAGTTTCAGCAACCCGGCCATCGAAGCCCGCCTGTTGACGGCCGAAAACGGCGTCGCTCCGGGCGCAGGGACGATCTCGGCGGGGCTTTATCTTCGACTGGGCAAGGACTGGAAGACCTACTGGCGCTCGCCCGGAGAGGTCGGGATCCCGCCCTCGATCGACTGGTCGGGGTCCAGCAACGTGGCAGAGACCGAATTTCTGTGGCCCGCGCCCCAGCGATTCACCGCCTTCGGGATCGAGAATTTCGGCTATCATGAAGAGGTCGTCTTTCCGATCAGCATCACGCTGAAGAATCCGGATGCCCCTGTCGAATTGCGGGCCCGGGTCAGCCTGCTGACCTGTTCGACCGTCTGCGTTCCACAGGATTTCGACCTTTCGCTGGACCTGCCGCGCGGCAGCGGAATCGACCAGGCCTCCGCAAGCCTGATTTCGTCCTATGCGGCGCGGGTGCCGGACGATGGCACGGAAAGCGGAATCACGATCGACGCCGCATCCGTGGATGCGGAGATGACGAATCTGACACTGACCGCAAGAAGCGAGGATCCGTTCAGGACGCCGGATGTCTTTCCGGAAATGGGCGAATTCACCGCCTTCGGCAAACCCGATATACGGCTGGGCGACGGGGGGCGGCTGCTTTGGGCCCGGCTTCCGATCCTGGCGGCACAGGATGACCCTCCCGCGTTGCAGGTGACGATCACCGACGGCGAGCGTGCCGCCACAATTCAGGCGGGATTGACCGACGCGGCCCCGCCGCCGCCCTTCAGCGTCGCCGAACTGGTGCCCGGCCTGGATGAACTGGCCTGGATCGCCGTCGTCGCCTTTCTCGGCGGCCTGATCCTGAACGTGATGCCCTGCGTGCTGCCGGTGCTGTCGATCAAGCTGTCCTCGGCGGTCAAATCCGGCGGCCAGTCGCTGCCGCGCATTCGCCGCGGATTTGCCGTCTCGGCCCTTGGCGTGATGGCGTTCATCTGGATTCTCGCCGCAGCGACGATTGCCATCAGGGCTTTCGGTCTGACCGTGGGATGGGGTCTGCAATTCCAGAACCCGGTCTTTCTGGCGGTGATGCTGGTCGTGCTGGTGGTCTTTTCGGCGAACCTGTTCGGCTTTTTCGAGATTGCGCTGCCGTCATCGTGGCAGACGCGGCTGGCCCGTGCCGGCGGCGGAAAAGGCTATGGCGGCGATTTCGCGACAGGCGCCTTTGCGGCCATTCTCGCCACGCCCTGTTCGGCCCCCCTGCTGGGCACGGCGATCGCCTTTGCCCTGGCCGGGCGGGCTGTCGACATCGTGGTGGTCTTCACGGCCCTGGGGGCCGGCCTGGCCGTTCCTTACCTGGTCGTCGCCGCCTTTCCGCGACTTGTTCAAAGACTGCCCAGGCCCGGGCGCTGGATGATCGTGCTGAAGGTGGTCCTGGGCCTTGCGCTTGCAGCGACGGCTCTGTGGCTGTTCTGGGTTCTCGGCGGCGTGGCGGGCCGGCGGACCGCCCTCTGGGTCGGGCTGGCCAGCATCGGGGTGGCGGGGCTTTTGTCGCTGGGCCGGGTGCCGGCGGTGATCAGGATTCCGGGTTCCGCCGCGCTGGTCGTGTTGGCGATCGCGGTGGCGGGTTTCCTGTCCGATACGGACAGCAGGTCCGTTCCCGGCGTGGCGACCGACTGGGCCGCTTTCGACCGCGCCGCGATCCCCCGCCATGTCTCGACCGGGCAGGTCGTCTTCGTGGACGTGACCGCCGACTGGTGCCTGACCTGCAAGGCGAACAAGGCACTTGTCCTCGACCGAGAGCCGGTCGTCTCGCGCCTGCGCGAACCTGGCATCATCGCCATGCAGGCCGACTGGACGCGGCCCGACGAAGCCATATCCCGCTATCTGGAAAGCTTCGGGCGGTTCGGAATTCCGTTCAACGTCGCCTACGGCCCGAATGCGCCGGAAGGCATCGTCCTGCCCGAGATCCTGTCGACCGAGGCTGTCCTTCGCGCGCTGTCCGATGCCGGCGCCTCGCAGATCGCCGAACAGTGACCCGCCAGCCGATAGGCCGCTGATCCTGTCGGGCCGCGATCGCGGCCAGCCGCGGGCCGGGCCGGACAGTGACGGCCCGGCCTATTCCGTCAACAGCGATCGGGATTCCGGGACCGGCGTGACCGGACGGCCGCGTTCGAACCAGCTTGTCACGTTGTCCACGACCAATTGCCCCATCGCGTCGCGCGTATGGTCCGAGGCCGAGGCGACATGCGGCAGCAACATGGTGTTGGGCGCCTCCAGCAGTGCCGGCAGCGGGTGCGGTTCGTCGGCGAAGACGTCCAGCCCGGCCCCGGCGATCCGGCCCTGGGCCAGCGCCGCCGCCAGATCGGCCTCGTTCACCAGGGCGCCCCGGCCGATATTGATCAGAAACCCGTCGCGGCCCAAGGCGTCCAGAACATCCTCATCGACGATTCCCTGCGTCTCCTCGGTTCCCGGCGCGGCCAGGATCAGGACATCGCAGGCACGGGCCAGTTCGGTGATGTCGTCGAAATAATTCAGCGGCAGGTCCTGGCGGTTTCGTCCGCAATAGGCGACTTCCAGCCCCATCGCATCCAGCCG
>CERQ01243781.1_pt1 | contig 35663 bp, 33 predicted proteins | sample 530711 | NCBI WGS metagenome assembly CERQ01 (sample SAMEA2620882, study PRJEB7988) | marine metagenome | biome: marine biome (ENVO:00000447); feature: mesopelagic zone (ENVO:00000213); material: "saline water (ENVO:00002010), including plankton (ENVO:xxxxxxxx)" | depth 850 m | reverse complement strand
GCGAACGCATCCGCATGGGTCCGCGCCAACTCCGCCTCCGCGGCCGCGATCACCCCACGGAGCCGACGTGCTTCAGCGACGAGTTCACGCGTACGAGCGGCGTCCGTCTCCCGCCGATCCTCGTTCGTCATCGCAGCCCCCGCGTCGATTTCTGACTACTTCGAGGTTAGAACATACATACGACAGTTAGTGGGACATGCTCTCAATCTGTGGACAAGAGAACCGGCCTCGGGGCGACCTTGACGTGCAGCCGTTCGATGACGGCGAGTGGGCTCGTGGCGCAGCGCTCGCGATCCGCACCGCGGTGGACGATGGACCCCGCCGCCCGCCTGTCGTTGAGCGAAACGAAGGTGCGACGAGGCGCCACTGAAGCGATCCGCCCACGTTTCGTCTCGTCGCTTCGCTCCTCGCTCAACGACCCGAGGGGCTGCGCCCCACCCGGGGGCTTCGCTCCTCGCTCAACGACCAGAGGGGGCCGTCCACGTTTCGTCTCGTCACTTCGCTCCTCGCTCAACGACCTGAGCCGACCGCTCCCCGCCCGGTCGTCGAGCGAGCGACAGCGCGACGAAACGCCCGCCGCCCGGCGGGGCTACCATCGGTCCTGACACCGGACAGGGTGTAAGTGCACGTGTGCGCGCCGGGATCATCCGTCACGTGTCGGCGATTGGCTCGGCGACGGATGATCCCGTGTCGCTCACAGGCGGGGTGCGGTTCCGGCCAGGGCACCCGGGAAGTAGAGCCCGGTGATCAGGCCATCCGCGAGCGCGGCTTCGTTGGCCGCCGCGGCGGCTTCCTTCTCGCGCTCGACCTTCTCCGGGTCGCGGCGCAGCGACGCGTTCTGGCCCAGCAGCACCTTCTCGACGGCGGCGTACGGCACCTCGCGAGGCTGCTCGCCGCGCAGCGCGGACTGGCTCGCCAGCGCACCGGCGGCGTGGCCGATGCCCATGGCACCACCCTGGGTGCGCAGCGATCCGTGCGCCTCGTGGGTGGCGGAGATCGCGCGACCGGCCATCACCAGACCGTTGATGCGGCGCGGAATGAGGGTGCGCATCGGGATGTCGTACGAGTCCTCCGGGTCTGTCCACACCCCGCCCCCGGCGTACCCTTCCTTGCCCTTGAGGTTGTGGATGTCGATCGGAAAGTAGCCGCGCGCGATGACATCGTCGAACTTGCGGCCGTACAGCACATCCTCGCCGGTGATGACGTACTCGCCGAGGATGTGGCGCGACTCGCGGATGCCGATCTGCGTTCCGGTGCCGGCGAGGTACGCGTCTTCGAAGCCGGGGATGTTCTTGATGATGAACTCCGACACGCTCATCACCTGCTTGCGGGCGTCGATCTCGCCGGCCGTCAGCGACTCGGCGCTGCGTCCGTCGACGCCGGCGACGCGGGTCGAGTTGAAGTGCACGAGACCCGGGTGGGTGGTCGTGAGGAAGAGGATGGAGTCACGCCCGAGGTAGAGGTCGCCGGTGCGCAGCGCGTCTCCGACGACGTCGAGGAAGCCCTGGCCGACGAAGTGCTTCTGCTGCAGCCGGTCGGAGAACGGCTGCACGGCGACCATCTCGGATGCCCACTCGAAGTTGTCGAGGTGGGAGTCCATGTAGGCCTTGAGCTTCTCGGTGTCGACGTTGGCCATGTCGAACATGAGCGTTCCCGGCTGCGAGACACCCTCGTCGTTGCCGACGGTGTGCTCGGCACCGGCGAGCGCGGCCACATCGCCGTCGCCGGTCGCATCCACCACCACCTTGCTGGTGTAGACGCGCTTGCCGGACTTGTTGGTGACCTCGACGCCGGTGATGGTGTCACCCTCGAGCTGCACGTCGGAGACGAACGAGTGGAAGAGGATGTCGACGCCGGCTTCCTGCAGCATCTGGATCGCCGTCCACTTGTAGTGCTCCCGGTCGTAGAACCCGAGGTATGCCCCACTGCCGTGCGGGTTCGTGCACCGGAGATGGCCGGTCGATCCGCCCGCGAGACGCATGCGGTCGACGAACTCGGCAGGGATACCGTCGATGACACGCTCATCACCGAAGTGCATCGGGGAGATGGGGCCGAGCCACCCCGAGGTCGCCATGCCCCCGATGAACCCGTACTTCTCGATCACCAGCGTCTTGGCGCCCGCGCGGCCGGCTGAAATCGCGGCCATGTTGCCCGACGGCCCGCCGCCGCAGACGATGACGTCGTAGTCGGTGGTGTTGTTGCTCACTGCATCTCCTTGTTTCGCATTGTGCTTCGGATGTGCCCGGGGCGGCAGTCGCGCCGCCCCGGGCGGGAGGGATGGCGCCTACTGCGCGTTGTACTCCTCGGCGACGCGTTCGAGCGTCGCGGCCGGGTCCTGCCCCTGGAAGACGACCTGCTGGGCGCCGGTGACGAGGCTGTCGGACAGCTCCGAGAAGTTCTCGGAGACGGGGTTCGGCCGGCCGTAGTCGCGGATGTAGTCCAGCCACGAGTTCAGCTCGTCGGCGTTGGGCAGCGACGTGACCGCCTCGGACTCGTACACGGTCGACAGCACCGGCAGCACACCGGCCGCGGCGAACTCCTCCTGCGACTGCGCGGAGGTGTAGTACTCGATGAAGTCCCAGGCGGCGTCGGTGTCGGTCGCGTTCGCGCCGATGGTGAGCGTCTGCCCGGCGATCGGCGTCTGCAGCGGCTGAGCGGCATCGCTCGAGGGCATCGGGGCCGTCTGCAGGTTGTCGCCCACGCCGTCGCCGGCTCGTGCCGCCGCGACGCGGAAGGATCCTTCGATCGCCATCGCGATCGTGCCGGCCTTGACGCCGTTGATGACCTCATCGGCACCCATGCTCAGCACTTCGTCGCCGAACGCGCCCTGATCGTGCCATTCGATGAACGTGTTCATCGTCTCGACACCCGCCTCGTCGTCGAACACGGCTTCGCCATCGACCAGGATGTCTCCGCCGTTGCCCCACGTGAAGGGGATGAACTTCTCCATGAAGTCGGCGCCGAGCCCGGCGTTGGAGAACCCGACCCCGAGCCCGGTGACCCCGGTCTCCGACAGCGCTGCGGCCGCATCGCCGAGCTCATCGAGGGTCTGGGGGACCTCCACGCCCGCTTCCTCCAGCATGTCTTCGCGGTACCAGAGCAGCCAGGCGCGGATCTCCCACGGCATCGCCATGATCTCACCGTCGAAGGTGACCCCGTCGACGGGGAACAGGAAGTCGTCGCCCATCTCGCTCAGGACGGGCTCGGCATACTCCGTCATCGGCTGCACCGTCTGGGCCGCGACATGCATCGGCAGCTGGTTGGAGTAGACGTTGAGGATGTCGGGGCCCTGACCGCTCGCCGTCGCCTTGATGACTTCGGCGTCGAGCTTGGCGTAGTTGATGGATCGCACGGTGACGGTGGGCCCGTCGGTCTGCTCGTTGTAGGACTCGACGATGGAGTTCAGCGCGGCGCCGCGCGGATCGTCGGGGCTGTTGGGGTCGAGGAACGTCCACATCTCCAGCTCTTCGCCGGAGGCGGACGACTCTCCCGATCCGGAGGCGCAGCCGACGACGCTCACAGCGAGAGTTGTCGCGAGGACGGCAGCCGCGGCGTTGCGAATCTTGCCACTTCTCATGGTGGACCTTTCTGGGTGATTGATGATGGGCCGCACGGGTGTCAGCCCTTGGTCGCGCCGGCGGACAGACCGGCGACGATTCGACGCTCCATGAGCACGAAGACGATGACGATGGGGATGATCGAGATCACGACGGCTGCCGTGAGCTGGCCCCACACGATCCCGTACTGGGAGAGGTAGTTGTACAGGCCGACCGCGACGAGCCGCTTGTCGTCGGTGGAGATCATCGTCGCGGCGATCAGGAAGTCGTTCCAGACGTAGACGAACGAGATCACCGCCGACGCCGCGATCCCCGGGATCGCCAGCGGGAAGATCAGCTGGACCATGACGCGGAAGTGCGACGCGCCATCGACCCGTCCGGCTTCTTCGATGGAGTCGGGGATCGACTCGAAGAAGCCCTTCAGCATCCACACGACCGTGGGGATCTGCCACGCCGTGTAGATGATGATCATCACCGCGTAGGTGTCGTAGAGCCCGAGCTGCACGGCGAGGAAATACAGCGGAACGAGGATCGCGATGCCCGGGATCATGCTCGTCATCAGGATGAGTAGAAGGCTCGTGGTCTTCCCCTTGAAGCGGAAGCGCGCCGCCGCATAGGCCCCGAAGATGCCGATCAGGATCGTCGTGACGACGGTGAGACCGGCGACCATCAGGGTGTTTCCGAGATACAGCGGGATCTTCGATTCGAAGAGCACCAACCGGTAGTTCTCCAGCGTGAACTGCGCGGGGATCCATCCGGAGTCGCTCAGCGTCGCACTCTCGGACTTGAACGACGTGCTCAGCCCCCAGAGGATCGGCAGGATGGCGAAGACGGATGCCGCGACGAGCGCCACGTAGATCAGCGGGTTGGTGCGCCGTCCGCGACGCCGCCGGCGCCCCTTGGGCACGACGATCGAGATGGTGTCGACGGGGGCGGTTCGAACGTCAGCCATTTCGCTCACTCCTCAGCAGACGGATGTAGGCGGCTCCGAACAGCACGTTGAAGGCGAACAGCACCACGCTGTATGCGGCACCGAGACCCAGGTTGAAGAACTCGAAGCTCTGCTTGAACGCGGCGAGAGACAGCAGGTTCGTGCCGTCGAGCGGCCCGCCGCCGGTCAGCGTGTACACGAGGGTGACCATGTTGAAGTACAGGAGCGTGAGCTGAATGGCCACGACGAACAGCGTCGGCTTCATGAGCGGAAGGGTGACCTGCATGAACCGTCGGAACGGCCCGGCGCCGTCGACCTCCGCCGCTTCTCGCAGTTCCTCGGGGATCGTCTGGAGCGACGCGAGGCACAGGATGGTCGCCAGCGGATAGCTGATCCAGACGTTCACCACGATGAGCAGCGTCATCGCGAGAACCGGGTCGGCGAGGAAGTCGATCCTGCCGAACGGCGTCTCTCCGAGCCCGAGCGGTCCGTAGTCGGGGTTGACGAGCCACTTCCACAGCAGCGCCGCGACGGTCTGCGAGATGACCCACGGCATGAGGATCAGCACCCGGAACACCCTCCGGAATCGCACGTTCTGGTTGAGCAGGTTCGCCAGGGCGAGGCTCAGCGGAACGGCGATGACGAGGGACCCGACGACGTAGATGAGCGAGCGGGCGATCTGCGCCTGCCCTTCGGCGCTGGTGAAGATCCAGATGAAGTGCTGCAGGCCGATGAACTCGCCGATCTGCATGTAGCTGGTCTCATGCAGGCTGAGATTGACCGCGTAGACGATCGGGAAGATCGACACGACCGCGACGACGATGATCGAGGGCAGCACGAGGCCCCACGAGAGGCCGAGCGGCGACTTGTCACCGACACCTCGACCCTTCCCACGAGGGGGCGGCGGTGGTGTGGGCGGGCCGGCGGGCGGAGCGCCTTGCTCCTCGGTGCCGGGATGGACTGCGATGGCCATCTTTTCTCCTTGGTGGTCTCAGGCGACGGTGCTCACGCCCGTGCGCCGACGTTGCATGACGTGTTCGAGGTGAGCGAGCTGCTCACGGGTGGGGGCGTCGATCGCCATCCGGCAGTACGGGCTCTTGATCAGACCGAGCATCGCCTGCGCGTGCTTGAGCATGGCGATGCTCGGCCCGAGCACCGGCACCACGGCCGCGACGTCTTCGGCGGCGCGCGTCTGAGCGTCGGGATCGTTTCGCTCGATCGCGGTCGCGAGCGAGACGAAGGGCTCCGGAACCGCCGACGAGACGCCGGAGACGATCCCTCGGCCTCCGGCTTCGAGCACCTCCCGCAGCAGTCCGTCGTTGCCCGACAGCACGGCACGGTCGCCGGTCAGTGACGACACCAGGTCGCGGACATAGTCCGTTCCGCCGATCGAGACCTTTGCGCCGTACAGGTCGAACTCCTCGATGACCGTCGCGGCCTCTTCGGGAGAGATCCGCACCCCGGTGCGGTCGGGGAAGAGGTAGAGGTAGACGCGCGCCCCCGGCGCCACGCGGAGCACGGAGGCCACCTGCTCCCGCACACCGTCGAGGGTGCTCGGCATGTAGTACGGCGTGAGAATCGACAGCGTCGTGATGCCGAGATCGAAGGCGTTGCGAGCGAGCGACTGCGCTCGATAGGGCGATGCCGTCCCCACATGGGCGACGACGCGATCCGCGCCGGCCACATCGACGGCCGCGCGCAACGTCGACTGCCGCTCCGAAGCCGTGAGAGAGGGGAACTCGCCGGTCGTCCCATTGACGAAGAGCGCGTCGACACCACCCTCGAGGGCGTGCTCGAAGAGCCGCGTCGTCGACGTCAGGTCGAGCTCGCCGGTTTCCGTGAATGCCGTCGACACGGCGCTCAGCACTGCGGGGCGGGTCATTTCTGTGCTCCTTCGATGTCGTCGCCCAAGGTCATCCGGGCGTAGGCGCTGACCAATCGCGATCGCGACCCCAGGAGATGCTCCTGAAGGCTGGTCGCCGCGGTCTCGATCTCGCCCGAGATCATCTGCTGATAGATCTCCACGTGCGACTCATACGACGGCCCCAGGTCGACGTCTTCTGCTGTCGTCAGTTCGAGGAGCACGGCGAAGGTGGGTTCGTACTGCGCCCAGATCTTCTGGAGCCGGCGGTGGTCGGCGATCGCGTAGAAGCTGGCGTGGAAGGCCATGTCGGCGTGGGCGAAAGCAAGGTGGTCCCCCGCATGTGCGGCGCGCTCCATGTCGGCGAGCGGGGTGAGCGCGCGCTCCCACGCTTCCGGCGCCGCGGTCGACGCGATCCTGAGCGCCATCACCTCGATCGCCTCACGAACGGAGTAGAGCTCGTCGATGTCCTTGGTGGTGAGGCCGCGAACGAACACGCCGCGCTTGCGGCTCTCGACGAGACCCTCTGCCTCGAGCTGTGTGAGCGCGTCGCGGATCGGACCCCGGCTGACGCCGAACGTGTTCGAGAGCTGAGCCTCGACCAGGTGCGTCTCCGTCGGGAGCTTCCCCGTGATGATGAGGGTTCGCAGCTGATCGAGCACCTGCGCCCCGAGGATCTGCTGCCGCGGTGCGAGCACGCTTCCCGCAAGGGCTTCGAAATCAGCCACATCGACTCCTTCATCTGTGCTGATGACCGTCATCCGCTGACGGTTAACCGTCTACAGAATGACACCGCCCCCTCCACACGTCAAGACCCCCGCCGGCATTCGCGTTCATCTCCTGGCCGGGCTCGCGACTCTCGCGGCCTCCGCCGCGGTCGCACTTACTCCCCACGTACCGACGCGACTGAGGATCGCCGCTCCCTCCATCGCGGCTCGGCCGTCGCCGCCTCCTGGCTCACGACAGACAACCTCTTCATCGTCGTCGCACTCACATGCCAACTCGGCTCCGCACTGGGGTACCACGGCCCGATGAGCTGAGTCAGCGACGCGGTGCCATGGCGGAGATCAGTTCGTACGCGCAGTGCGACGCCGCCACCCCGGTGATCTGCGCATGGTCGTACGCCGGCGCGACCTCGACGACGTCCGCGCCGACGAGGTTCAGCGTCGCCATCGCTCGCAGCATCCGCAGCAGCTCGCGGCTGGTCATGCCGCCCGCCTCGGGGGTTCCGGTGCCCGGGGCGTGAGCGGGGTCGAGCACGTCGATGTCGATCGAAACGTAGACGGGTCGGTCGCCGACCCGCGCGAGCAGCCGTTCGATCGCTCGGGCAACGCCCTCCTCCTCGATCTCGACCGCCGAGATCACGCTGAAGCCGAGGCGCTCGTCGTCGCGAAGGTCTTCCGCGCTGTAGAGGGGGCCGCGGATGCCGACGTGGCAACTGGCCGTCAGATCGATCAGGCCCTCCTCGCTCGCACGACGGAAGGGTGTGCCGTGCGTGACCGGCGCACCGAAGTAGGTGTCCCACGTGTCCAGGTGCGCATCGAAGTGCACCACCGCGACAGGGCCGTGGTCTTTGGCGACGCTGCGCAAGAGCGGCAGCGCCACGGTGTGGTCACCGCCGATCACGACCAGGCGTGTCCCCTCCGACCTCAGCGCATCGGACTGTCGTTCGATGTCGGCGACCGCCTCATCGAGCGAGAACGGGTTGACCGCCATGTCCCCCGCGTCGACCACCTGCTGCGCGGCGAAGGGGTGCACGTCTTGCGCGGGGTTGTACGGGCGCAGCAGCCGCGAGATCTCGCGCACATGACTCGGCCCGAACCGGGCGCCGGGACGATAGCTGACACCGGAATCGAACGGGATCCCGACCACGGCGACATCGGCGCGCTCAACGTCTTCTCGGCGCGGCAGCCGAGCGAACGTCGCGATGCCGGCGTAGCGGGGGATGCGACTGGCGTCCAGGGGGCCGACGGGATCGGTCATCAGGGCTTCTCCTTCATGAGCCCGCGGGGGTCGGCTCGTCGCCGAGGGCCACGGAGAGGTCGGGCAGGTAGGTGTTCACACGCCGCGCGGCACGGATGGCTGCGACCGGCACGTCGACGACGGCGACGCCCGGGTCTGCGCCCAACCGTGCCGCCAGACGACCGAAGGGGGTGGCGATGCAGCTGCCACCGGTGAAGCCGGGTCCGCAGTGGTTGGCGTACGCGATGACGACCCCGTTCTCGAGCGCCCGGGCCGGCACCTGCAGGCGGGCGATCAGCGACGACGAATAGTGCCAAGCCTCACCGAGGCCGTCGACACCTTCTTCGACGACGGGAACCGCAGTGGGAACGAGCAGCACGTCGGCTCCGGCGAGCGCCTGCGCGCGGGCGAACTCGGGGAACTCGACGTCGTAGCACACGCCGACACCCCACTTCGTGTTCCGCCACTCGAAGGGCTGCGCGTAGGCGTCGCCCGGCGTCATCCATTCCTTCTCGACCTCACCGAACAGGTGGCGTTTGTGGATGCGGAGGGCCTCTGCGCCGGTGGCGGAGAAGACCGATGCCGCGATGCGGTGGGCGCTCGCTTCCCCCGGCCCCGACGGTGCCGCATCGACGCTCGAGGCGACGACGGAGACCGCCGCCTTGCGGGCGATGTCTGCCAGCGCGGCGCGGATGGCTGCGCCGTCGTGACGCCACGCCCGCTCGGCCGCATAGCCGGTCGCGAACAGCTCGGGGGTGACGACGACGTCGGCGCCGCGCTCGGCGGCCTCGCCGACGAGCGTCGCGAGAGTCGACAGATTCTGATCCACGTCATCGATCACGGCGGCCCCCTGGACCACCGCGATGGAGTGCACAGGCGTCCCGGCCACGGCATCGTCCCTTTCCCGCAGGAATGTTCCGTGTCGACATTGACACGGTCGAAGTGTGGCCACCATGATGTCACAAACCAAAACAGTTTTGGTTTAGAGCGACAGCGACGTCGCCCCCACCTCGAAGGAGCCCCCATGCACGCCTCACGACCCGGCGCCGATCCCGGCGCCGTCGCCGCGCGCTTCGAAGACTCGATGGTTCAGACCGGCACCGTCCCGATCGTCGCGTCCGAGCTCGAGCGCCGCATCGAGATCATCGAACGCGACGAGATGAACGATCCGTCCCGCCTCCCCCTGTCGGGCCGCGAGATCGCCGCCTACGTCGGCGTGACCGTGCTCGCGGTCATCGTCGGAGCGGTGGTGGTGGCACTGTGAACGCGCAGAACCACGGCACCGAAGGTCGCCGCACGGCGTCGCGTGCGGCTGCGCGGGGCACCAACCTCGCCGATCCGATGCTGCAGAGCGAACACGTCTTCGGAACGTTCCCACTCCTGAAGAACGAGCGCACGTGGAGTGCGCTCGATTTCACGTGGGTCAACACCGCGCTCGCGATCGCGACGTGGGCCTTTCTCGTGGGCGGCTCGACCGCCCTGCTCGTCGGCTTCGCCGACGGCATCGCGGCGATGCTCATCGGCAACGCGATCGGCCTGTGCGTCATGGTGCTCGCCTCGGTCGTCGCATCGCAGCGCTGGGGATCCGAGCAGTACACGCTGCTGCGCGGGGCCTTCGGCGTCGTGGGCGTGGGGATCCTCGTCTTCACGGTGATCCTCGTCACCGAGATGGGGTGGTCGTCGCTGCTGGCGATCATGGCCGGGCGCGCCACCAGTCAGGTCGCCTCGACATTCGCGGGCGCCGAGTTCGACCAGTACGGTCCGCTGGTGACGGTCGGCGGTCTGGTCGCGATCGTGCTGGCCTGGTTCATCCTGTCTCGCGGCCCCGTCACGATCGGTCGCTTCAACTCGGTGATCGCTCCGGGCCTGGCAGTCATCACCGTCATCATGATGGTCTTCCTAGTCGTCAACACCTCGTGGGACGACATGATGACCGCCTCGCCGATCGCCCCGTTCGAGAACGAGACCCTCAACTTCATGGTCGCCGTCGAGTTCAACGTCGGCGTGGGTGTTTCGTGGTACCCGGTGATGGGATCGCTGGCACGGATGACCCGCACCCGCAAGGCCGCGGTGTGGCCGGCCTACGGTGGCCTCCTCATCGCGACGCTCGTCGCGCAGATCGTGGGGATGGCGGCAGCGCTGACCCTCGGCGACTCCGACCCGACGGTGTGGATGGTTCCCTTCGGCGGCGCGGTGCTGGGCGTGGCGGTGCTGATCTTCATCGCTTTCGCGAACATCACGTCGATGTCATCCATCGTGTACTCCACGATCCTGGCCATTCGCCAGTCATCGGGGAACCTGCTGGCGCGGGTGCCGTGGAAGCTGCTGACCGCGGCCTTCTTCGTGCTGCCGGCGATCATGACCTTCTTCCCGCAGTTCATGTACGAGCAGTTCATCGTGTTCGTCGCCCTGTCGGGCGCTTTCCTCGCATCGGTGTGCGGCATCGCCCTGGCGGACTACTTCGTGCTCCGCAAGCAGCGGTTCGACCTGCGCCAACTGCATCTCGGGCAGCATGGCACGCTGTACGCCTACCCGGGCGGCGTCAACTGGGCGGGACTGGTGTCACTTCTGGCGGGAGCGGCGTTCTACCTCTGGCTCTACAACCCGATCACCCTCGAGACGCAGCCGCTCTTCCTGATCATCACCGCGTCGCTGCCGGCCGCGGTCGTCTCCGCCGTGATCTACCTCGGGCTCTCGGCGCTGCTGAACCGCAAGCGTCCGACGGAGGTGCGTTGAGATGACGACGGTCAAGGCTGCGGTGTATTCCGGCTCCGAGCGTCTCGACATCCGCGAGGTCGAGCTTCGCGAGCCCGGCCGCGGCGAAGTGCGGGTGCGGATCGGCGCCTCGGGTGTGTGCGGATCCGATCGGCACGTGCTCGATGGCGACTGGGAGATGCCGACCCCCACGATCATGGGTCACGAGGGAGCGGGTGTCGTCGAGGCCGTCGGTGACGGCGTGACCTCGCTCGAGGTCGGCGACCACGTGATCATGACGTGGTTCTATCCGTGCGGCACGTGCTCGAGCTGCCGGCAGGGGCGCACGTGGGTGTGCACGGGTTCGCGCTCGGAGGAGTGTCTGCTGCCGGATGGCTCCACCCCCACCTCGATCGATGACGACACGGTGTTTCCGTATCTCGCGGTCGGGTCGATGAGCGAACGGGTCATCGTGGCCGAGCAGGCGGCGGTGCGCGTGCCGAAGGAGGTGCCGTTCGATGTCGCGGCCCTCATCGGCTGCTCGATCGCGACCGGTGTCGGCGCCGTCGTCAACGACGCCCGCGTGCAGCCGGGGCGCTCGGCTCTGGTGATCGGCGCGGGCGGTGTGGGGCTCAGCATCATCATGGGCCTGGCCCTGGCAGGTGCGAGTCCGATCATCGCCGCAGATGTCACCGACGAGGCCCTCGATCTGGCGAAGCAGTTCGGGGCGACGCACACGGTGCGTTCCGGAGGGGACCTCGCCGACCGGGTGCGCGAGATCGTGCCCGATGGTGCGGACTTCGCGTTCGAGGCGATCGGCCGGCCCGAGACGATTGCTCTCATGCCCTCGACGGTGCAGCGCGGCGGCACCGCGGTGATCGTCGGGCTTCCCCCGCAGGATCGTCCGGCTCCGATCGACGCACTCGCGCTGGCGGAGGAGGGCAAGGCACTGCTCGGGTCGAACTATGGCGGAACCGTGCCGGCGCGTGACTTCCCCATGCTCGCCCGGCTCTACCTCGATGGCAGGCTGCCGGTGGACAAGCTCATCACGAACCGCTTCGCTCTCGATGACGTGAATGAGGCGTTCGACCTCATGCGCGCGGGAGCCAAGGGCCGCAGTGTCCTCGTAATGTAGCCATCGATGCCTCGCCCTTCGAAGAACATCCTCTCGACCAGCACGATCGCCCGCGCGGCGTTGAAGCTCGTCGAGACGAAGGGCGACTTCACCATCCCTGGCGTCGCGGCTGCCCTCAAGGTCAACCCGTCGTCGCTTTACCACCACCTTCCCGGTGGTCGCTCCGAGATCGTGCATCGCATGCGCGAGGAGCTCTACGCCCGCATCGACCTCGCCCCCCTGGTCGATGCGGGCGTTTCTCCTCTTGACCGCCTTCGAACCTGGATGCGTGAGGTGCGCGCAGCGCTCGCGAATGCGCCCTCGGTCGTCACGGTCCTCGTCGCCTCGCCGGTGCAGGATTCGCGCACTCTGGAGATCTACGAAACCCTCTTCGTCATCCTCCGCGATGCCGGCGTTCCGGCGGATGACCGGGTGGCCTTCGCCGCGATGATCGACGCCGTGGTGCTCGGCTCCGCGATCGACGCAGGCTCGCCGGCCCCGCTGTGGCGACCGACTCCCGTACCCGAGTCGACCGGTGCCCGCCCGGCACCTCCCCTGACTGAACTCGTGAGCGTCGCCGCGCACGGCGATGACCCGTCGCGGGTACAGAAGGGTCTCGATCTTGCCATCGAGACGGTCGTGGCAGCCGTCGCTTCCGCGGGCCGCGCGGCGGATCGCTGAGAGACCCGCTCGATCGCGCGGTCGGTCGGCCGCCGATCCGCTACTCCCGCGGGGGATTCATCGCGTCCAGCTTCTCGACGCGTCGACGCGTCGCGTCATCGTCGTCGAACTGCGCGGCGAGGAACTCGTCAGTGATGAGCGGAACGAAGGCCTTGCCGACGAGCCACGCACCGACGGCGATGGCGTTCGCGTCGTCATGCTCGACGGCCTGGCGAGCCGAGTACGTCTCATTCGCGAGCGCGCACCGGATCCCGGGGATGCGGTGCGCTGCCATGGTCGCTCCGGCGCCAGTACCGCAGACGAGGATGGCGCGGTCTGCGGCCCTGTCGACAACGCGTCCGCACGTCGCTGCGGTGATGTCGGGTAAATCGACGGACGATTCGTCCCAGGTTTCGAAATCATCCACGTCATGTCCGCGGGCGGAAAGGTGTTCGAGGACTCTTCCGCCGCAATAGACCGCAACGGCATCTCCTGCACCCGCTTCGACGCCTCACGCAACCGATCCGCCTTCCCTGAGCGCACACATCGCCCATCACGCCGGCACAGATGGCTCGAAGAGTCCGCGAAGGTCCTGCAGCACGACGTCGGGTCGCCACTGGGGTGGCGCGCCGCGCAGGTCGTCCTCGGTCGTGACGCCTGTCAGCACGAGCGCTGTGCGGATGCCGACTGCCCGGGCTCCCGCGATGTCGGTGTCGAGCCGGTCGCCGACGAACAGCGGCGACCGGGCTCCAGTCAGAGCGAGAGCTGTGTCGAACATGGCTCGACCCGGTTTGCCCGCGTATATTGGCTCACCCCCGACCGCGGCCTGCACTGCCTGGACCAATGCGCCGTTGCCGGGCGCTTTTCCCTGCTCGAGCGGCAGCGCGAGATCGGAGTTCGCGGCGATCCACGGGACGCGGCCGTGATCGGCGGCTCCGAGCACGTAGCACGCCTCGGCGAGATCTCGCCAAGAAACCGTCGGATCGAAGCCCTGCACTACCGCATCTGGCGAATCGGCTGCGGTCCGCACAACGCTGTATCCGGCAACACTCACCGCCATGGCGAGACCCAACCCGCCGACTACGAGCACGGGCGCTCCCGGCGGCACTCGGGTGCGCAGCAGTTCGACAACGACCTGAGGGCTGCTGATGATGTCGGCTTCACCGGCATGAACGCCCAGCCTGCGAAGATGAGAAGCTACCTCCGCCGGCGTTCGTGACGCGTTATTCGTCAGGAATGCCATGGGCATCTGTACTCTCACGCGTGCGAGCGATTCCACGGCGTGCGGTATCGAGCGGGATCCGCGATACACGACACCGTCGAGGTCGGCGAAGAGCGCGTCTGCGCCATCCAAGGGGCACGCGTCCGAAGCGCCCCACGCTTCGGGTCTGTGCAGGTGCCTCACATTGCGGCGCATTCGTCGAGCACGCGGCGCACGACGTCGACATCGTGGGCTGCCCGGCCGAGGAACAGACCGTCGACGGCATCGCGTAGGTCGGGCATCAGGCCAGCCCGTGCGCTTCCGCCGTACAGCACACGGAACTGAGCGCCATGGCTCCCTTCGCGCAGATACCGCCTGAGGTGCTCGCCGACAAAACGGATATGCGCCGCCGAGGCGGGTTCGGCGGCGCCGATGGCCCACACCGGTTCGTATGCAACAATCACGGAACTATCTGTACCCGCGGCTCCGGCGATCGCGTCAAGCTGACGCGTGCACTCGGAAGCCGCCGGTTCTGCATCCATGCGGGCGCTCTCGCCGACGCAGACGACGGGGGTCAGTCCGCTGCGTACCGCCGCTTCGAACTTCTTCGCCAGCATCGCGTCGTCCTCGCCGAAGATCGAGCGCCGCTCGGCGTGGCCGATCTCGACGAATCCGCATCCGATCTGGGCGAGTTCCACGCCGCTCACCTCGCCGGTGAAAGGCCCGGCGTCTTCCCACGCGAGATTCTGTGCGCCGAACTGAATGCCTGTTCCGACGAGGACGGACTGTGCGGTGATGAGCGAGGGGAAGGTGGGGAGCACGAAGAGCGTTATCGCACCCTCGCGCAAGGCGGGATGGTCTGCAACGGACGCGGTGAGTCTCTGTAGCCAGTCATGGGTTTGGGCGTGATCGAGGTACATCTTCAAGCCGATGCCGATGACGCGGCGCGAAAGGGAAGCAGTCATCGGGTAGCGACCTTGCTCCGCACCGTTCGAACTGTTCCTGTCGGCGGAATCACTCCGCCCGTCATGTCCTTCGGCCGCCGAGTCCTCACCCGCCCCCGGTTGACATAGAAGGTGACCACCATGACCACCAAGAGCATGAAGCCCCAGACGAGGTTCTTCGCATACGGCGAGAACCCGAAGGCGGTCATCGATGTCGACAGCGTCTGCAGCAGCACGAGCGCGAACGCCAGGCTCACCATGCGCCCTTTCCCTCCGAGCGGGTTGAACCCGGCGAGCACGACGGCGAGGATCGTCTGCAGCAAGTACGACTCGCCGAAACCGACACGCATCGAATTGGCGCGAGCGATGATCACGATCGCCGCGAGGCCAACAGTGAAGCCGATCAGCATGTAGGTGAGGATGATGGTCCTCTCCGTACGTGCACCGGCGAACCGCAGGGCGACATTGTTCTCACCGAACAGATGGATACGCCGCCCGAACTTCGTCTTGGTGAGCGCCAATCCGACCCCGACCAACATCACGACGAGCACCACGAAGACCAACGGCGCCGGCCCTATCGCGACGGCGGCGATGTTGGAGAACGCCGGCACGATGATCCCCACGCTGTTCCCGGTCGTGATGGCCATACCGATACCGGTGAAGAGGATCATCGTGCCGAGGGTCGCCAGAATCGGCGGAACCGACAGTTTGGCGATGATCAGCCCGTTGAGCAGACCGGTCAGGACGCCCGTAACCAGCGCGACGACGATTCCCAGCACGAAAAGCATGCCGACGTTGGCCTCGGTGACCGGGATGATCTGGCCGCTCATCACGAGTGAGGCCATCACTCCCGCCAGGCCTGCCGCCGCGACGATGGAGAGGTCGATGCCGCCCGTGAGCATCGCAAGTCCCATCGCGATGGCAAGCAACCCGAACTCGCTGACCTGAATCGACATCGACTGCACACCGGCCAACGAGAAGACGCGCTGGCCGAGCAGCATGTAGAGGACGAACGTCACCACGATGGTCGTGATGGCGAGGACCGTGAAGTCCTTGTCGCGTGCGAGGAACGAGGTGAACTTGTTCATGGCTGTCCCTTCAGCTCGCCGAGAAGACCAGGGCGCGCCGGTTGGCTTGGCGTTGGCGGAGATAGATGAAGCCGAGGATCACCACGAGCACGGCGCCGAAGAAGAGATCCTGAAACGACGAGTCGAGCCCGAGGTGGATGAGTGTGTTCTGCAGCAGCTGCCAGATGATCACGCCGAGAATGGTGCCGAGGATGGTGCCCTCGCCGCCCGTCAGCTTCGCTCCCCCAATCACGACGGCGGCGATAACCGCCAGCTCTGTACCGATCAGGGCGGCGGGGTTGATGTACGCGAGCCCGCTGAAGTAGACGATTCCAGCCAGTCCAGAAAGCGCTCCGACATACATATAGATGAAGAGCTGTGTCTTCAGGATGCTGATGCCCACTCGCGAGGCCGACTCGGCATTGCTTCCGAGCGCGTAAACGGAGCGTCCGATGCGAGTGCGGTAGAGCAGGAACCACGTGAGGATTCCGACGCCGATCACCAGCGGAAGGAAGACCGACAGACCGGCCTGCCCGGATCCGCCCTCGACGGTGAAGAGTCGCGCCCCCCCGAAGTCGAGGATCGCCTGCGGCACCCCGGCGCGCGTGAAAGTCTCCATCCCCAGCAGCAGCGCCATGGCACCGTGGAACACGCTCGCGGTGCCGAGGGTGACGATCAGCGTCGGCAGATTGTGCAGATGTATCAGCAGCGCGTTGATCGATCCGAGGCCGCACCCGATCACCACGGCCACGACGATGAGGAAGAGCAGATTGTCGATGGCGAACGCCTTGGAGATGAGCACGGCCGTGTACCCCGACACGATGCCGATCGCGGCGAATGAGACGTCAATACCGCCGGATATGAAGACAATGAGCACGCCGAACGCGAAAATCGTCAGGGCTGCACCGCTGCGGATCAAGTCGAACAGCGTGGAGATGCTGAAGAAGGTGACGCTCTGGGTCGCGACGAGGATCAGATAGCCCACGATGATCACGGAGAGCATCTTCTCCATCGTCGTCATCTTCCGGTGGAAGACGGCAGCGAAAGGCGAACGCGTCATCACCGCACCCCCTCGCGCTCTGCATCCTGCTCATGGTCATGGTCATGGTCCTCGGGGTTCCGGATGATCTCGTCGAGGAGATCGGCGAAACCGTCAGCGCGGACGTCCGACTCCTCGAAGGCCCGCAGAATTCGACCGTCGTGCATGACGAGAACGCGATTGCAGTTGGCGACGACCTCCTCGACCTCGTCCGAGATCATGATCACGGCCATGTCTTCCCGGGCCAGCCGATGGATCTGGTCATAGATCTCCGATTTGGACCCGATATCGATTCCCACCGTCGGACTGTCGAGGATGAAGACCTTCGGCCCGCGGAAGAGCCACTTGCCGATGACGACTTTCTGCTGGTTGCCGCCAGACAGGTTCGACACCCGCGTGCCGATGTCACGGTTGTTGACCTTCATCTCGTCCACGATCCGCTGCGCCAGTTCCCTCTCTTTCGCCGTCGAGATTGTCTTCACCGGTGAGAGGATGCGGTCGAGCATCGTGACCGACGCGTTTGCCGCGACGGTTTGACGCGCGAAGAGGCCTTGCTCGTGACGGTCCTCAGGCACGAGCGCGACGCCGTGTTTCATCGCATCCCACGGAGCCTTGATACTCACCGGCTGGCCGTCGATCGCAATCGTGCCCGCGGTGTGCTTGTTGAGACCGAACAGCGAGAGGGCCATTTCCGTGCGACCGGAGCCCAGCAGTCCGATCACGCCGAGGATGTCGCCGCGTCTGACGTCGAAGCTCACGTCGGAGTAATGACCGGTGCGCGCGAGACCACTCACCTCGACCACGGGGCGGTTGTCGTCCTGCGTGCGGTGGTAGCGCTCGTATCTGACGTCACGCCCGGTCATGTGCCGACTGAGCGACAGCTCGTCGAGCTCCGCCGCGCGGAAGTCGCCGACTTTCAGGCCGTCGCGGAAAACGCTGATACTGTCGGCGATCGAGAAGACCTCGTCAAGTTTGTGGCTGATGAAGACGATCGACAGCCCGCGGTTCTTGAGTTCGACGACGATGTCGAGAAGGCGCGCGACTTCTCGATTGGTCAATGCCGTGGTCGGTTCGTCCATGAAAAGCAGGCGCGCATCCATGCTGAGCGCCCGGCAGATCGCCACCAGCTGCCGATTGGCCATCGACAACGACCCGACGGGTGCATCCAGCGGCAGGTCGAGACCGATCCGCTCGAGTTGCTCGCGTGCGATGGCGCGCACGCGCCGACGACTGATGAAGGGCGACCGGTCCTGCATCATGTGGTTCACCGCGATGTTCTCGGCTACCGAGAGATGCGGGAACAGCGACAGGTCCTGGTATATCACCTGGATGCCGGCGGCAACGGCGTCGCTCGGATGATGCCACTGCACCTTCTCACCCGCGAAGGTGATTTCCCCGGCGTCGGGGATGTACACACCCGCGACGATCTTCGTGAAGGTGGACTTTCCTGAGCCGTTCTCGCCGGCCAAGCAGTGAATCTCCCCGGGTGCGATGTCCATGTCGACACCACGCAGGGCTTGGATGCCGCCGAATGAGATCTCGAGGCCGCGGGCAGACAAGAGCGGGGGCGAGGCGGCGGAATTCGTTTCGGGCAACGCGACTCCTTCGTGCGAATCCGAGCGGGCGGCGCGGCGTGCGCGCCGCCCGCAAGGGCGTCAGAACGGGTATTGACCGTCGGCGAAGTCGCCGGGGTAGTACTGCTGGATGTCGTTTCCGATGATGAGCTGTCCGTCGACGGTCACCGACTCGTATCCGGGCCACCCGAGGTCGGAACCGGTCGTGACTTCCTCGCCTTTCAGCATCTTCAGCGCCACATCGTTGAGAGCCCAGCCCCACCCGGCCGGATCCCAACCCTGACCGGCGAACATGTAGCCGTCTTCGAGATCGGGCCCTGCGACGGAGGGGAGCGTGAGCGGCACGACCGCGACATCCTGCCGCCCCTTGTCACGCAGCGCGCTGGCCATGCCTGATCCGCCCGAGGGGGTCGTGGCGAGATAGCCACCGAGATCGGGGTAGGCGTTGAGGATCTCCTCGGCGAGGTCCCGGCTCACCTGGTCGTCGTTCTCGTTCTCGTAGGGGGTGGGCGACACATTGACCATGTCAGGACAGTTCTCCGCGATGTACGCGTTCGCCGCCTCCAACCACTCCATGTGTGACTCGCTGGTGAGAAGGCCCACGCTCGTGGCGTACTCGCCTTCGCAGCCCATCGCCTCAGTCAGCTGCTGGCCGAAGCCCTCTCCGAACTCGGCGTTGTAGAACGCCTCGACATCGAAGTCGATCGCCTCGGTTCCCACCAGCTGCGTCGCTTCGGTGACGCCGACGATGATGCCGGCTTCGCGGGCGCGTTCGAGCACGGGGGCGATGCCGAGCACGTCGTTGGGTACGACGATGATGGCGTCGACCTGCTGCGCGATGAGGTCTTCGACGATCTGGACCTGTTGTGCCGGGTCGCCGGCGTCGGGGCCGGTCTGATAGGCCTCCACCTCGTCCGAGTGCTCCTCGTTGAACATGTCAACGCCTTCCGACATGCGCTGGAACCAGGTGATACCTTCGACCTTCGAGACCGTGACGATGCGGTACTTACCGTCATCACCACCGGCATCTCCGCCTCCTTCGGCCCCGGGAGAGCCGACGGTGGTGCATCCGCTGGCCGCGAGCGCCACGATGGCGAAGATGCCCGCGGCCGCTGTGCGCCGTGTGTGCGTAAGTTTCATGCGCGTTCTCCTTTGAACTTGCGACAGGACATCGCTTGTCCTGCACCACGTTGCCACCGGGCCGATCGCCCGGAAATTGGGGCTTTCCCTCCTGGCGGGTAGGGAACCCCCCACCCGCCAGGAGGACTGTCAGGCCAGGAGCGACAGGGGGTTCTCCATAGCCTTCTTGAAGGCGGCGAGCCACTGCGCTCCGAGGACGCCGTCCACTGGGCGGTGGTCGAACGACGCCGTCACCGTCATGACGTTCGCCGGCACGATCCGATCGCCCTCGACGACGGGCGTGGCGACAACCGCTCCAACGGCGAGGATCCCGACCTGCGGCGGATTGATGATGGCCGAGAACTCCTCGACGCCGTACATCCCGAGGTTCGAGACCGTGAACGAGCCGCCCTGCAGCTCCTCCTGTTTGAGCCGTCCCTCATCGGCGCGCGCGACGAAGTCACGCACGCGTCGGGACACCTCGGTGATGCGCAGTTGGTCGGCATTGCGAATCACCGGCGTAACGAGCCCCTTCGCGCTGCCGATGGCAACCGAGACATCGACAGCCTGGAGCGGACGCACCGCCTCTGGCATCCACATGACATTCGCCTCAGGAACAGCCACGAAGGCTTCGGCGATGCCCTTGATGACGAAGTCGTTGACCGAGACCCGTGTCGACGATGTCGTATTGATGGTGGTACGCAACGCGAGCACCTCGTCCATGCGGACGGTCGTCGAGAGGTAGAAGTGGGGCGACTGCTGCTTACTCCCCGTGAGAGCGGTGGCGATGGCACGCCGCATTCGGGTGTGAGGGATGTCTCCTGCCTGCGGCGCCGGTAGGTCGGCAGGCGGTGATGAGGGCGCCGGCGGCTTCGGGGCGGCTTCGGCGGCGACGGGTGCCGCGGCGAGCACCTTCTCGAGGTCGCGCTTGACGATCCGCCCATGCGGGCCGCTGCCCCGGATGCTGTCGAGTGGGACGCCGGCTTCATCGGCGAGGCGCCTGACGAGGGGAGAAGCGAAGACGCGGTCGCTTCGCTCGGCGCGATCCGGGTCTGGCTTGGGCGCTGATACGACCGCGGCAGACTCCCCCGGTTCCGGAGCCCGCGCCTGCGCGGGCTCTGTCTCAGGGGGAGCCGCCAGCGCGAGGTCTTCGGCCACCTCGGGAGCCGATGTTCGTGTCTGTTCGCCGTCCTCGGGGGGACTGTCGTCGCCGCTGTCGGGTTCGCCGTCCAGGCCGAGGCTTCGCAGCAGCGCCAGGCCGGCGTCCTCACTCTCGCCGTCACCCAGGATCACCGCGATCGGGTTGCCGACCACCACGGAGTCGCCCGGCGCCGCCAAAGTTCGCCACAGGTGACCGGCGGTATCCGAGACGATGTCGACATTCGCCTTCTCGGTCTCGACGATCGCGACCGTGTCGCCATCGCCGAGGGTGGCTCCGATGCCAACAGACCACTCGACGAGAGCCGCCTCTTCGGAGTCCGCCGAAACCCCCGGCATACGCAGCACACTGGCCATCAGTCCGCCCCCTCCGCGTCGTATGCCAAGCGTTTGAGTCCCTCGACCACGTCGGCGGTGCCGGCCAGGGCTGCTTCCTCCAGCACCTTGCTGATGCTCGGTGACGATTCGCTCCCCGAGATCCGGGCAACCGGCGCGTCAAGCCAATCGAAATAGCGGCGTTGGATCTCGTCGGCGAGGAGCGACCCGTACGACGTCTGTCGCGACCCCTGCTCCACGATCAGCACCCGGTTGGTCTTGATGATGCTCTCCTCGATCGTGGCCCAGTCGATACTGGCGAGGTCGAGCCAGCGCAGATCGATCACTTCGGCGTCTACACCGCTCGTCTCTGCCGCTTCCAGACAGGGCGCGACCATCGAGAGGTAGGTAAGCACGGTCACGGCTTCGCCTGCGCGTCGCACCGCGGCGCTGCCGACGGGCAGCAGGAAGTCCATGTCTCCTTCGGGGATCTCACCTTCCGCGCGGTACAGGTCCGCGTCGTGCTCGAGCACGGCGACCGGGTCCTCGCAGAGCAGCGCGGCGTTCATCGCTCCGATGTAGTCATGCGGTGTCGAAGGGGCGACGATGCGCCAGCCGGCCGACGAGGCCATGATCCCCGCCGGATCCATCGAGTGCTGAGACCCGTATCCGGTGCGTGTGCCGACTTTGATCCTCATCACCAGGGGCATGCTGTGGTGACCGCCGAACATGTGACGCGCTTTGCCGATCTGGTTGAAGAGTTGGTCGGCCGCCACCCAGACGAAATCGGCGTACATGAGTTCGATGACCGGCCGGTAACGTCCGTCGAGTGCCATACCGCCGGCCAACCCGCTGAAGGCAGCCTCACTGATCGGCGTGCCGAGCACGCGGTCGGGGTAGGCGTCTTTGAGGCCTTTCGTCGCACCCCGGGGCCCACCGTTGAGCTTGTGTACGTCCTCACCGAGCACCACGATGCGCTCGTCCTCGCTCATTCGGCGCGACATCACCTCCGCGACGGCATCGACGAAGCGCACTTGTGCCTTCGCCCCAGTGACCTCGTGCGCTTCGAGGTAGCGCGACCCGTCGAACTCCGAGAGGTCTCCTCGGATGCCCTGATCGATCGCACTCGGATCCGGCCACAGGTCGAGCTTGAAACGCTGCTGACCCTTGCGCTCGGGATCCGGCTCCAGCATCTCGTCAGACACCGAAGACATGATCGTCTTCGCGCGCGAGCGCAGATCGGCGAGTTCGACGTCCGTGAGGATGCCGCGCCGTGTCAGATGGCGTCCGATCGCTTCGAGCGGGTCGCGGCCGCGCCAATCGGCTTCCTCGTCACGGTCGCGGTAGCCGAACGCGCTGCCAGGGAACGGCCCGTTCTGGTGGAAGTACCGGTACACGTCGACCTCGATCATGGTCGGCCCCCTACCGGCTCGCATGTGCTCGAGCGCTTCGTTCATCGCGATGTGGACCGCGAGCGGGTCCATGCCGTCGACCCGCCAGCTCGGGATGTTGAAGCCCAGCGCCCGCGCCGATAGTCGCGGTTCACCTGTCGCCTCCTCGACCGTGGTCGACACGGCGTACTGGTTGTTCTCGACGAAAAAGCACACTGGAAGCGACCACGCCGAGGCGAGATTGAGGCTTTCGAGCACCGATCCGATGTTCATGGCACCGTCGCCGAAGTATGTCACCGAGACCGCGTCGGTCTTCGCGTGCGTGTCCGCCCACGCGAAGCCGGTGGCGAACGGGACGGCACCGCCGACGATCGCGTTGGTGCCCATCGCGCCGATCTCTTTCCACTGCAGGTGCATCGACCCGCCTCGTCCCCCGCAGTACCCGTCCTTCAGTCCGCAGATCTCCGACAGACTCCGGGAGAGCACCGACCGCACGGCTTCACTGAAATCGCTCTTGGCGTCGAAGCCGTCCGGCTGCACGGCAGTGAACGCCTTCGCGAGGAACTGGTGATGACCCCGGTGGGAGCCGTTGATCTGGTCATCGACAGTCAGCGGCAGGATCGAACCGACCGCACCGCCCTCCTGGCCGATGCTCGAGTGCGCGGGGCCGTTCACCAGCTTCTGGCCTGCGAGATCCAGCACGGTTTCCTCGAAAGCGCGGATCAGATGCAGCTGCGCAGCCATCGTCGTCAACAGCGCCGGATCGGCGGCGTCCCAGTCCTTGGTGGTGGTGCGAAGCTCCACCCATGGCGAAGCGGGTGTCAGCTTCTTCGTCGTCGTCATCTACGTCATCCTCGATCTCTGAGGCGGCATCCGCGGCGATGACGCCCTCGTCCCCGATGCTAGGGAGACGGCGGCCTTCGGCGGTATGCGGGCTTTCCCGCCGTCACGGTAGGGGATCACCCCACCGCGTGTTCGTCATCCGAGCAGCGCCTCGAAGCGCCTGTAGTGATCGCGCGAGACGGTGCGCTTCGACTGGTGCTCCGACAGCGGGATCACCTGCAGCTCGTCTGCGGACATCGTCACCATGGTTCCGTGGCAATTCCCCAGGAGAGCGTCGGCGGCGCCATACCCGAGTCTGGCGGCGAGAACTCGGTCCGCCGGGCTCGGGGACGCTCCCCGCTGCACAGCGGCGAGACCGCTCACAAGCGGTTCGGCTCCCGTGTGCGATTCGATGATGTGGCGCAGCCGAGGGCCGGCACCGCGCTCGACGCCCCCCTCCGCCGCCAGGCCGAAGCTCTCGGCGACGACGAGAAGATGTCCCCGACGGCCGGACAGCACCATGCGCTTCCGGATCTGTTCACTCGTCTGCGGCCACTCCGGCACCAGCACGACATCCGCCCCGGCGGCGAGCCCAGCGTGCAACGCGATCCAGCCGGCGTCCCTGCCGATCACTTCGGCGATGGTGCACTGCTGCTGCGCTTCGCCGATGGCCCGCAGCCGAGCCATCGCCTCGACGGCGATGCCGACGACGGTGTCGAACCCCAGCGCGCTTTCGGCGCACGGAAGGCAGTTCTCCACCGACGCGGGCACGACCACCACCGGGATGCCGTCCTCACGAAGCCGATCAGCCATGCCGATCGTCTCGGCACCTCCGATCATGAGCAGTCCGTCCAGGTTGGAGGCGCGGACTCCAGTCTCGACGACGTCGACATCGACGGGCCCCGCGCCCTCGAAGCGGGGCGCGGCGCCGAGCACTGTGCCCGCTGCGCCTGCGATTCCACGGACTGCGCGCCAGTCGAGTTCGATCGTCTGCGCGTCGAGTACCCCTCGCCAGCCGTCGACGAAGCCGACGAACTCGGCTTCGTGATCTTGCGCGCCTCGCAGCACGGCGGCGCGTATCACGGCGTTCAGTCCGGGATAGTCGTCGCCTCCCGCGAGTACGCCGAACCTGCGCAGTGCGGTGCCCACGCCCCGACCTTAGCTCTGGCCTCGAGCGCCTCCCATGCCGGAATTCCCCCGGTCGGGTATAGGGATTCCACCACTGAGGTGGTCGGCAGCGCGCGAGCGACGACCGCCGCCCCGTGTACACTCCACACCAGTCGTCGGATGCGACGGCGGTCGAGGAGGACCGACTATGACATCTGAGTTCCCGGCCGTGAAGACCAGCCCCGAGGTCTTGACCCCCTCCGGCCATCTGCGCGCCATCACGGAGTCCGCGGCCGAGCTGGCCGGACAATTCGAGTTGCAGCCGCTGCTGGAGCGCATTCTTCGCAGCGCAACCCGCCTTCTCGGTTGCCGGTCGGGATCGATCAGCCTCGTCGACGAAGCAGCCGGCACCTACACGAAGCGTGTCGATGTGGGCGTGGGGTGCTTGGAGGGGCAGACGTTCTCCCTGGACCAAGGCGTCACCGGCGAGATCGTCCGCACTCGGAGCACCGTCGTTCTGCATTCGTACTCGTCGATCACCGCCGGCCACATCGCCGTCGATGATCCTCGGTGGGAGAGCGCCGTGCTGGGCGTGCCGATCCGGTGGGGCGAGCGCATCATCGGCAGCTGCGTGATCTTCGGCGACGGACCGGACCGACTCTTCACGACGACGGATGCGGAGCTGGGCGAGCTGTTCGCCAGTCATGCCGCGATCGCCCTCGCTAACGCCGAGATGCACTCGCGGCTGTCGAAGCGGGATCGCGAAATCGCCGTCGCCCACGAGCGCGAAGAGGTGGTACGAGATGTGCAGTCGACCGTGGGGCACGCTCTGCGGGCGATGGTGCTCGAGTTGCATAAGGCAGCTGACCTCGTCGACTCCTCCAGTCCCGCACGGGCGCATATCGACGATGCTCGAGCCCGTGCCGAACAGGCGCTGCTCGAAGCGCGGCGCACGGCAGCCGGAATCGGACCGACGGCGCTCGAGGGAAGCACGCTCGAGCAGGCGCTCTCGGACGAGCTCGACTGGGTCTCATCGGTCGCACCGCTGAAGACGACGCTGTCGATCTCGGGAACCCGACGAGAAGTGTCGGCCGAGGTGTCTCACCAACTCCTGCGGATCACGCAGGAGGCTCTGACCAACGTGGCCAATCACGCGCGCGCCGCCCAGGTGCGTCTCGGCCTGATCTACAGCTCCCATTCCGTCACGCTCCTCGTCGAAGACGACGGGCGCGGTTTCACTCCCTCGCCGCTCGGGTACAACGGCCATCGGCCTCCTCTCGGCGGTCTCGGGCTTCATGGCATCTCATCACGCGTCGCACACTTCGGCGGGGAGTTCGACATCGAATCCATCGAGGGCTGGGGCACGAAGGTCCGCGTGGTCCTTCCCGATATCGACGCTCTCCAGTCGACGCCGGGCCAGCCTTGGAAGGTGCTGATTTCGAGCAGCCAGCCGCTCGTGACAGCCGGGCTCGTACGACTCCTCCAACTGCACGAGCCGTCGATGCAGATCGCCACCGAGGGTCAGGAGTCCGACGTTCTCCTGACGACGATCGAACAGGTCGCCCCCGATGTCGTCGTGGTCGACCTCGACGCCCACGAACGATCACTCGAGGCGATTGCCGAGCGACTCAAAGCTGTGAACAGCCGCGCGTCGATCGTGGCGTACATGGAGTCGCCGAACGTGGACCAGATCCGACTCACGCGAGAGGTCGGTGTGCGGGGCTATCTCACCAAGCGATCGTCGGCCGATGCGATCGCGCGCAGCATTGTGGCAGCCGGACAGGGATTGGCCATGATCGACGCCGGGTTGTATGAGCACCTTCTCGACTCTGGCGGCGCAGCCTCCCACGGAGAACGGCTCACCGCGCGCGAGGTCGAGGTACGCGGATTGGTTGCGAAGGGTCTGGCAGACAAGCAGATCGCGACAGCGCTCGGCATCTCGGTGAAGACCGTCGAGAAGCATGTCGGCTCGCTGCTGCGCAAGTGCGGGGCGCACAACCGCACGATGCTGGCGGGTATGGGAGAGGTCGCTCCTACGTTCTAACCCCTACGTGATTCCCCTACTCCTCAAGGGGGACACCCCTCATGGTCACCCCTTGCGCGCCCGCAATAGCGTGAGAGAGACCTGATGGGAGTGAGTACATGGGCGTAGTTTCTCTCGAGAACATCCTCGGGACCGCGTTCTCGCAGCGCTACGGCGTGCCGGCGGTGAACATCTTCAACGACCTGACGCTGGAGGGTGTTCTCCAAGGAGCGGTGGCGGCGCGATCACCGGTCATCGTGCAGACATCCGTGAAAACCGTGCGCAGCATCGGTGCGCCCGTACTGGCGGGCATGTGGCGCACCATGACGGAGGGCATCGACGTTCCGGTGTGTCTGCACCTCGACCACTGCCCCGATCGCGCGGTGGTCACCGAGTGTCTCCAGAACGGATGGAACTCCGTGCTGTTCGACGCCTCGGAGCTTCCCGTCGAGGAGAACCTGCGGCAGACCATCGAGGTCGTGAAGGAAGCGCGCGATTACGGGGCGCATGTCGAGGGTGAGATCGAGTCGATAACCGGCGTGGAAGACGACCATGGATCCGACGAAGAGGCGGCACGCCAGAGTCTTGACGTCTGCCTGGACTTCATCGACAGGTCGGGCGTGGACGTCTTCGCACCCTCCATCGGCAACGCCCATGGCTCTTACAAGACCGCGCCCGTGCTCGACTACCAGCGGGTGGAGGACATCGTCGCTGCCCGGTCCATCCCTGTCGCGCTGCACGGCGGGAGCGGACTCAGTCTCGAGCAGTTTCACGTACTCATCGAGCGGGGCTGCGCCAAGGTGAACATCTCGACGGCTTTGAAGGAGACGTACATGAAGTCCACGCTCGAGTTCCTGGAGAACGCCCGGGAGCGGAACAAGTGGGATCCCCCGTCACTGTTCACCTTCACCCGGCAGCACGTCATCGACCTCGTCACCGGACTGGCTGAGGACTTCGGCTCAGCCGGGAAGGCGGCGTGAGATGCCGGCGCTCATCTTCGACTGCGACGGTGTCCTCGCCGACACCGAGCGCGACGGACACCTCCCCGCTTTCAACGCGACGTTTGAACACTTCGGCGTTCCCGTGCGATGGGATGTGCCGACATACGCCGAGAAAGTGAAGATCGGCGGCGGCAAGGAGCGCATGCGCTCACTTCTCACACCCGATTTCGTCTCCCAAGCCGGCCTTCCGACCGGCGGCGAGGACCAGACCGCCATGCTCGTCGAGTGGCACCGCGAGAAAACGGCACGGTATACCCGACTGATCGACAGCGGCACCGTCCCCGCCCGCCCCGGGATCGCCCGACTCGCCGATGAAGCGCGAGCGCAGGGCTGGCAGCTGGCGGTCGCATCGACCTCCGCCCTGCCGTCGGTCGAGGCTGTGCTGCGGCACGCCGTCGGCGAGGAGCTCTCAGCGCAGTTCCGGTTCTTCGCCGGCGACATCGTTGCACGGAAGAAGCCCGCGCCGGATATCTATGAACTCGCGGTGCGCGAGCTCGGCGCCACCCCGGGCGAGTGCGTCGTGATCGAGGACAGCGGAATCGGAGTGCGTGCGGCCGTCGCAGCAGGCTTGCGCACCGTGGTCACTGTGAGTGGCTTCACTGCCGACGACGACTTCAGCGGTGCATCGCTGGTCGTGGATTGCCTCGGGTCCGATTCCGAACCCGCACGGGTTCTCGATAACCCGTTCGGCCTGACCGTCGGTGACCGTGTCGATCTCGAGATCTTCAACCGACTGCTCGATCATCCCCTCCCCACCGTGAGCCGGTCCGCCTCGAGAACCCACTGAGCGAACCGCAGACCCATTTCAACGAAGGAGTTGAACAGATAATGACGACACTGCTGAATGACCCGAAGGACTTCCCGCGCCAGCTCGCGGCAGGGTTCGTGGAGGCCAACCCCGGATACGTACGCGCTGTGTTCGGCGGCGTGGTGCGCGCGACGCAGAGCCGTCCGGGAAAGGTCGCCGTCATCTCGGGCGGCGGAACCGGGCACTACCCCGCATTCACCGGATGGGTCGGACAAGGCCTCCTCGACGGGGCAGTGACCGGCAACATCTTCTCGTCCCCCAGCGCCTCGCAGGCGGTCAGCGTCGCTCGCGCCGCCGACCAGGGTGGCGGGGTGCTCATCGCGTTTCTCAACTACGCCGGGGACGTACTGCACTTCGGCCAGGCCGCCGAGCGGCTGCGGGCGGAGAACATCGAGGTCGCGACGGCAGTCGTCACCGACGATGTCGCATCAGCGCCCGCGACGACCCCGCACATGCGCCGCGGCATCGCCGGCGGGCTGCCCGTGCTGAAGATCACCAGCGCCGCCGCCGAGGCGGGCTTGCCACTCGACGAGGTCGTCGACGTGTTCCACAACGCGAACAGCCGCGTGCAGACCTTTGGCGTGGCATTCTCCGGCTGCACACTTCCCGGCGCCGACCATCCCCTGTTCGAGGTACCCAAGGGCCAGATCGGCGTCGGATTGGGGGTGCACGGTGAAGCCGGCATCTACGAGACCGACCTCGGCACGGCAGACGATGTCGCCGGCCTCCTCGTCGACCGCCTGCTCGAAGAGCGTCCGGCGGACGGGACGCGCGTTGTGGCGATGCTGAACGGACTCGGCTCGGCAAAGTACGAGGAACTGTTCGTGGCCTACACCAGCGTCGCAGAGCGCCTGCGCCGCGCGGGCGTCGAGATCGTCGACGGGGAGGTGGGCGAATTCATGACCTCGCTCGACATGGGCGGCGTATCGCTGACACTCATCTGGCTCAACGAGGTCATCGAACCGTACTACTTCGCCGAGTGCGACACTCCCGCGTACAGGCGCCGCACGCCGATGGCACCCGCACTCGCCGACGATGTCGTCTTCAACACAGAGGCGGAGCAGCTCGTGGTGACGGAGCCAGCCACCGAGGACTCTCGGCAGGCCGCGCGCCTCATCGTCGAAGGACTCGCCCGTATCAGCGAGGCTATTGAAGCAAATGCCACGGCTTTGGGCGACCTCGACGCGATTGCGGGCGACGGAGATCACGGCATCGGGATGACGCGCGGCTCTGCTGCGGCCGCACGCGCGGCGCGTGAGCTTTTCGAGCAGGGCGCCGGTGCCCAGACCGTGTTGGTGGGCGCCGGCGACCGGTGGTCTGAGAACGCCGGTGGCGCCTCCGGCGCGCTGTGGGGTGCCGCACTCACTGCCGCCGGCAACGCGCTCGGCAACTCCGATTATGTCGACGGCGACCTGCAGACCGCCGCCGTCAACGCGTTGGTCGATGCGATTCAGCGGCTCGGCGGAGCACAGCTCGGCGACAAAACCATGCTCGATGCGATGGTGCCCTTCGCCGAAACGTTCGCCCAAGCGGTGTCGCAGGGGATGACTACTCCGGTGGCATGGCAGAAGGCAGCCGACGCGGCGGATGCTGCTGCGGCCGCGACGGCCGATCTCAAGCCACGGCTGGGACGCGCCCGAGTGCTCTCCGAACGCTCGATCGGCCACGCCGATCCGGGGGCGGTGTCGTTCGCGCTGGCAGCGCGCACGATGGCGGGCGCCGTGCAGACCGCGCGAACCGAAGAAATCGTCTGAGCCTCGGCTCGGAAGGAGACAATCATGGCTATTCCCGGCATCCGCGGCATGGAGCACATCGGCTTCACCGTGCCTGACATCAACGAAGCGTGCGACTTCTTCGTCAACGTTCTCGGCGCGGAGGAGTTGTTCGTCGCCGCGACGAACTTCCGCAACGACGACTCGGACTGGATGACTGAGCACCTTCGGGTGCATCCGCGCTCGGTCATCAAGGAGTTCCGCTACCTGCGCCTCGGCAACGGCAGCAATCTGGAGATCTTCGAGTACGAGGCTCCTGACCAGGCGCCCCAGCCGCCGAAGAACAGCGACATCGGAGGACACCACCTGGCGTTCTACGTCGACGATATGGACGCGGCGATCACGTACCTGCGAGATCAGGGCGTCGAAGTGCTGGGCGAGCCGACGAGCTACACCGAAGGCCCGAATCTGGGTCTCACCTGGTGCTACTTCCTCGCACCGTGGGGCCTGCAGCTTGAGGTCGTATCCGCGCCGAACGGCACCGCCGTCGACGACGAGGCGAAGGCGAACGGCACCACGCGGCTGTTTCACCCGGCGAAAGTCGATGAAACCAAGCAGTGATGCAGCGCCCCGCTGCAGCAGGTGATGCGTGACCGGTCTCTCACAGGCACTGACCGCGCGCTGCGTGCCCGGCGGGGGTTTGGCTGTCGATCGAGTGGATCGATCGGTGCCGACTCCGGCCGGGCACGACCTGTTGGTGAGGGTGCGAGCGATCAGCGTGAATCCTGTCGACGTCAAGCGCGTCCGCGCCTCTGAGCGCGGGATCATCCCCGGTTTCGACGCCGTCGGCGAGGTCGTGGCCACCGGCCCGGCCGCGTGCGCCCATCACGTCGGCGATCGAGTGTTCTATGCCGGCACGTTGCAACGCGATGGGGCCGCCCAGGATACGCATCTCGTCGATGAGCGCCTGTGCGCCCGCGCGCCGACCGGATGGGAGGACACCGATGCTGCGGCGCTCCCGTTGACGATGATCACGGCATGGGAGGCGCTGATCGACAAACTCGACTGCGCACCGTCGCACGAGGAGACGATCCTGGTGGTCGGGGGCGCGGGCGGCGTCGGATCGGCGGTCATCCAACTCGCTCGGGCGTTGCTGCCCGCCGTCGACATCATCGCCACCGCGTCACGCTCAGACTCGGCCGCCTGGGCTCGCCGGCAGGGCGCACATCACGTCGTCGACCACACGGAGCCACTCGCACCGCAAGTGCGTGCTCTGAGCCCCGGCGGCGTGACGAAGATCGTGTCGACCGCATCGGGCGGGCGCATCGAAGAGTTCGCAGATGTCCTTTCGCCCTTTGGGCACGTCGTCGGCGTCGACCGCGGGCCGATCGACGTGACCCCGCTGAAACCCCTGAGCGCGACGTGGCACTGGATCTACATGTTCACCAAGGCGGTTCCCGACTGGTCGGGCCCGGGCACCCCGCACGCGATGATCCTCGAGCGCGTCGCGGAACTGGCCGCGAACGGGAAGCTGCGCTCCCCCGTGCACTCTGTCGTACCGGAACTGACCGTCGACTCTCTCCGCGATGCTCTCCTCACGATCGAGGGTGGTCACGGCGTCGGCAAGACGGTCATCCGGCTTGAGTGATTTTCGATCGAGCGGCGACGAATGTCAGGATGCGCGTCACGAGCGATTCCGCATCGAGCTCGCACCCGCGGATGACGTCGGCGTACGGCCCCGACGAGATGAAGCGATGAGGAGCGCCGACGATCTCGAGCGGCACCGGGCATCGCGCTGCGAGCAGCTCGGCGACGGCGGAACCAAGGCCGCCGCGCACGTAGTGCTCTTCGACGGTGACCACGCAGCCTGTTCGTGCCGCGGAGGTGATGATCCGCTCCGTGTCGAGGGGACTGACTGTCGATAGGGCGATGTGCTCAACGGAAGCACCGCACGCGCGCAGCTCAGTGACGGCCGCGGACACCTCGGCGGTGATGTGACCTGCGCTGATGACCGTCACGTCATCGCCGTCGGTGAGGGTCCGCCCCTGCCCCCACGCGAAGCTTCCCCGCGGGAACAGATCGGGGATCGTGCCGGCGCCGATGCGCATGTAGACGGGACCGTCGTGAGCGATCATCGCGTCGACCGCACTTTCGATCTCGCCGCAATCGGCGGGGGTGAGCACGGTGACGCCAGGGATGAGGCGGGCGAGCGCACAGTCCTCGAGAGAATGGTGCGTTGGACCCAGCGGCGAGTAGCTGAGACCGGAGTTGCGGCCGACGATCTTCACGTTTTGTCGCATGTAGCCCACGTCGTTGCGGAACATCTCGAAGTTCCGTGCAGTGACGAATGGGGCGATGGCGCACAGGATCGGGATCTTCCCTGCCGCGGCGAGCCCTGCGGCGACTCCTGTGGCGGCTTGCTCCATGATCCCCATCTCGATGTAGCGTTCGGGGAACTTCTCCCGCATCGGACCCAGCCCAGAGCTGAGGCCGGAGTCGACCGAGATGGCGACCACGTCGGGGTTGGTGAGCGCTGCGTCGAAGACCGCGGCACCGAACGTCTTGCGGGGGTCTCCGCCGGCGGCGCTCACGCGTCACGCTCGCGGCTGAGTCGCGTTATCCGGGAGTCGAGCTCGTTGAAAGCATCGACGAGTTCTTCGCGGCTGGGAGTCCAGTAGTGCGATCCGAGAGTGCCCGCCAGCCCGTCGAGGCCCTGACCCTTCGTCGTACGCGCGATGATGGCCGTCGGTACGCTCTCGTCACCGCGACCGCTCTCCAGCGCCCGGAGAATCTGTGCGTAGTCATGGCCGTCGATCTCGGTCACCGCCCATCCGAAAGCACGCATCTTGTCGGCGATCGGTTCCATGCCCATGATCTCCTCAGCGGGGCCGCTGATCTGGAATCCGTTCACGTCGATGATCGCGGCGAGGTTGCCCAGTCGGTGATGAGCAGCGAGGGCGAAGGCCTCCCAGTTCGATCCCTCCGCGAGCTCACCATCACCGAGGAGGACATAGGTCCGCCACTTCTCATGCTGGGTTCGGGCCGCCATGGCCATGCCGGCCGCGATGGCCGTGCCGTGTCCCAGCGCCCCGGTGTTGGCTTCGATTCCGGGAAGCTTCGCCATGTCGGGATGCCCCGGGAGGGTCGTGCCGAAGGACCCGTAGGTGTCGAGAACATCTTCGGGGAAGTAGCCGAACAGCGCGAGTACGGCGTATTGCGCGAGCGCCTTGTGACCTGCGGAGAGGAGGAATCTGTCGCGGGTGGGTTCATCGGGACGCTCGGGATCATGGGTGAGCACGTGCGCGTAGAGCGTGGTGACGATGTCGAGGCAGGAAAAGGCGCCACCGAGGTGCCCCGAGCCTCCTGCACGCAGCATCCGCAGTACGTTGCGCCTGGCACGAGTCGCAAGCATTTCGAGCGCAACGGTATCGACCGCAACTGCCTCGACGTCGGTCATGCTTTAACCTGACGCTCTTCGTATTCCGTGATCGCCGCGACCTTTGGACCGCTCCGGCTGTTCGGGTCGAACTCGCACTCGAGGTAGCGGCGAAGGAGCACTTTGGCGACTTCGACTCCGATGGTCTGCGCACCCATCGAGATGAGGTTGGCGTTGTTGCTCAGTTGAGCGCGTTCGGCCGAGTAGGCGTCGCTGAGGAGCGCACAGTAGGCTCCCGGGACCTTGTTCGCTGCGATGGAGACACCGATGCCCGTGCCGCAGAGGAGGACACCCCGATCGTAATCGCCAGAGGCGACCGCCGCCGCGACATCGGTGGCGACGTGAGCGTACACGGGATCAGTGGCTCCGAGGTCGTCGACGGCATGCCCGAGCTCTCGCGCGACGGCGATGAGCGCATCCTTGAGGTCTGTCGCGTTGGGGTCGGATCCGAATGCGAGTCGCAGCTTTCTGGACATGGGACTACCTCTTCTCGTTGCGTCGTCGCCGACGAGCCTGGTGGTGGTGCCTTCCAGTCAAGCCCCGCGATGTCGCCCGATCTATTGAGGGTTCCCCGCATTGGGCTGGGGAATGCCCCTACCGCCCGCCTGGGTGGTTGGGCGGCGCGAGACGGAACGCACGGCGCACCCGGGCCGGCGCGTCTTCACCCAGGCCGGTTCGGCGTCGGGCCGCGGCCGGCGGGAACGTCGAGCGTGAACGTGGTCTGCCCCTGGGCGCTGTCGACACGCACCTCTCCGCCGTATGCGGCGACCGTGTCGGCGACGACGGTGCACCCGAGACCGAACCCCTGGATGGCGCGCGCCATCGCTGACGAGGTGCGGTAGAACCGGTCGAACAGTCGGGCGCGTCGCCGATCTCCTCCCTCACGTCATCGATCGCCTCGGTCATGAGGCGGATGATGTCGACCGTCGTGACACGCAGCGGCTAGCGCTCTGCGCCGCCGAGAGCATCTCGCGCACGCGGTTCATCAGGTCGCGCGCGACGGTCTTCAGGAACTGCTCGCGGAACTCCACCACGTGCGCGAGCTCGGTGACGTCGTAGACGACCACCACGGTGCCGAGCAGCGCGCCGTCCTCACCTCACGAAGCCGACGCGCCTCGGCGACGAGCTCGCGCGTACGGGAGGCATCCGCCTCCTGCTTGCTGCTCCATGTCGCCCCCGATCCGTTGCTTGGATCAACAAGAAGACCTGCGCATCGTTGCCCTCGGCCGTCTGCCGTTCAACCCATCCAAAGTGGCCGCAAGCGCGAGTGGACGCGCGGATAATTGTCCGAGACCACCGGCTGGCCTTCGATCAGGATTGACTACACTCCGACGTCTGAAGCGGGCGCACGGTCACCGTCGCCGACGGCCGGTTCCGCGTCACGCGTCGGCCCCTGAGCCGTAGCCTCCCGCCAGACCCTTGGACGACCGTCCACCCAGCAGCTTGTTTCATCGTGTGGTGTCTTCTGCAGAACGCCCCGACACTATCGACGTCGGTCTTCCCGCCCAACGCCCAGTCTTCCCGATGATCCCAATCGCAATCTCTTGCGGGTCGCTGACATCCGGGGAACCGGCCCCGGATATCCGGCGCAACCAGGTACCCACGCAACCCTGCCCCGAGACCATCCACTGGCGGACGAGGCGACGGTCGAGATCCTCGACCTCGACCGACGACGAGTGGATCGATGGTTGGCATGTCGAGGAGGTCTGCCGAAAGATGGGCTTCACGCCGAATGTCTCGATGACGACGAACAACTTCATCGCCGTGCTGGGACTCGTCGCGCGGGGCTTCGGCGTGTCGATCCTGCCGCGTCTCCCGCTCGCGACCGCCGCCATTCCTCGCGGCTGTGTGATCACGCCCACCAACCCACAGGAGCTTCGCACCATTCATGTGGTTACGACCCCTGAGCGTGCCACGATACCGGCGGTGAAGCTCACCATCGACGTTGCGCGCGCTCTCGACGGCGCACCGTGGAAGCTCAGCAAACCCAAGAGCGCATCGCTTACCGCCTGACGCACCAGACAGGTTGCGCGCGCGGTCGGCGCGAACCGCGCACTCGGCTCGGATCACGCCGCTCGGGTCAGACCGCGCCGAGCTCCCGGAGGGCTCCGGCGAGCGAGCGGATGCTGGAGTGGTCCCACATCAGCTCGGGGTCGATCTCGATGCC
>CERQ01118642.1_pt1 | contig 35923 bp, 31 predicted proteins | sample 530711 | NCBI WGS metagenome assembly CERQ01 (sample SAMEA2620882, study PRJEB7988) | marine metagenome | biome: marine biome (ENVO:00000447); feature: mesopelagic zone (ENVO:00000213); material: "saline water (ENVO:00002010), including plankton (ENVO:xxxxxxxx)" | depth 850 m | reverse complement strand
TCAACGGTTTTCGAGACCGCCCCGTTCGACCACTCCGGCACCTCTCCGCGCTTTTGGGTGGTGAGGCGCGGATTTAGAGGGGTGGGGGTTGAAGTGCAAGAGGGTTTGGCCGAAAAAATCCCGTTCCTCTCGCGAAAGGTGGCGACATGCTTCGATCCTTGGCAATCGCGCTGGTGCTGGTGTTTCCGGCCCTGGCGCAGGCCCGGCCGGTGACCATTATCCAGTCCGAATCCCATGGTGGCCCGGCCGCGCCGCTGACCGAAAGGCTGTGGAACACCATGGATCTGGAATCGCTGATGCCGATCCTGCGCGACGAGGCGGTGGCCGAGGCCGAGGATATGCAGGCGGACCTGTTCAAGCGGGGCGGCACCGGCGGATGGCTGGATCAGGTGGCCCGGATTCACGATCCGGATCGGCTCGAGAGCCTGTTCCGCGAGGGGCTGGAGGCCGCGAGGGAAAACGCCGATCGAGGACGGATAGAAGATGCGCTGACCTTCTATCGCAGCGATCTGGGGCGAAGGCTGGTCGGGCTGGAAAACTCGGCCCGGCGGACGATGCTGGATGCCGATGCCGAGGCCGCCGCCCGCGAAGCCCTGTCGGCGGCCGCAGCCCGCGACGATCCGCGCGTGGCACGGATCCGGCGGCTGATCGACGAGGCCCAGCTGATCGGGCCGAATGTCGCGGGCGGCATGAATGCCGCGATGGCCTTTTCCGAAGGCTTCGCCGAGGGCGAAGGGTTCGACATGCCGATGAACGCCGAGCGGATGCTGCGGGACACCTGGCGGCAGGAGGAGGAAATCCGGGCGCAGACGACGGAGTGGATGGAAAGCTATCTGCTGCTGGCCTATTCGCCCCTGAGCGATGCGGATCTGGACCGCTATATCGTCTTTGCCGGATCGGCCGGGGGCAAGGCCCTGTCGGGGCTGATGTTCGCGGGCTTTGACGCGGTGTTCCGCAAGACATCCTATGAGCTGGGCCTGGCGGCCGCCGGACAGATGCGGGGACGCCAGTTGTGAGCGGTGATGTCCTGCTGGTCGGCCCGTTGGCCCAGACGGCCGTGATGCAGGCGCTTGGCCTTGGCGGCAAGGCGGAAACCATCCAGGGCCGACTGTCCGGCGGCCCAAGGGCGGGGATCGACGCGGAGCATTGGCCGCATTATCAGGGCGCGCCCGGTCGGATCGCGGCGGTGCGGGTGGCGCGGAATGATGCGCTGGATCGCTATGCCGCGGTCATGGGGCTGGAACCGCTGGCCCATGGGTGCCGATCCCTCCTGGGGGTCGGTCGCGGCCCGGCATCAGAAGACGAGTGGCGGCCGAACCCGGCGCGCGCGGCCCTGGTGGCAGAGATCGCGCGCCTGGTTCTGCAATCGCCACAAGGGATCGAGTCAGGACGGCTGCGGGCGCGCCTGCCGATGATCGCGATCTGGGCCGAAAGCCGGATACGCGCGCGATCGGGGCCGGTCTCGGGCGCGGATGTCGTGGCACGGCGCGGACCCGGCGACCTGCGCCTGTCGGATCATCGTCAGCCCTATGCCGGCTATTTCGCGGTCGAGACCATGACCGTGTCACATCGCCGCCACGACGGCGGCTTCACCCGCAATGCCAGCCGTGAGGGCTTCATCATGGGCGATGCGGTGGTCGTGCTGCCCTGGGATCCCGTCCGCGACCGGGTGCTGGCGATCGAGCAGTTCCGTGTCGCCCCTGCCCTGCGCCAGGATCCGCAGCCGTGGTTGCTGGAGGCCGTCGCCGGCCGTGTCGATGCCGGCGAAAGCCCCGAGGACGCGGCCCGCCGCGAGACCCTGGAAGAGGCCGACCTGCGCCTGATCCGTCTTGTTCCGGCGATCCATCACTATCCCAGCCCCGGCGCGGTGACAGAATTCCTGTATCTCTATCTCGGCATCGCCGACCTGCCCGACGGCACGGAAGGCGTGCACGGGCTGGACGGAGAGGCCGAGGATATCAGGGGCCATCTGCTGGACCGGCAGGCGCTGCTGCGGATGGTTCTGTCAGGACAGGTCAGCAACGGGCCGCTGGCGATGCTGGCCTTGTGGCTGGATGCCCGCAGGGACGGATTGCTGGCGGAACTGTCCCGATCGTGATCGGGTTCGCCTGACATCACGGGGTTGCCCCGCCCGCCGCGCCATGTGTAGGTAATCCCGACCCGCGATGTATTGTCCGGATGGAGGCCGGTCGCCATGCGCATCTGCTCTGATCTCGCCGACGCGATCGGCAAGACACCTCTGATCCGGCTGCGCCGGGCCAGCGAGGAAACCGGCTGCACCATTCTGGGCAAGGCCGAATTCATGAATCCCGGCCAGTCGGTCAAGGACCGGGCAGCGCTGTATATCATCAAGGATGCCATGGCGCGCGGCGATCTGAAGCCCGGCGGCACCATCGTCGAGGGCACGGCCGGCAATACCGGGATCGGGCTTGCGCTGGTGGGCGCGTCGATGGGATTCCGCTCGGTCATCGTGATCCCCGAGACGCAATCCCAGGAAAAGAAGGATATGCTGCGGCTGGCCGGCGCCATCCTGGTCGAGGTTCCCGCCGCCCCCTACAAGAATCCGAACAACTACGTCCGCTATTCCGGCCGCCTGGCAGAGGCACTGGCCAGGACAGAAGCAAACGGCGCGATCTGGGCCAACCAGTTCGACAACACGGCCAACCGTCAGGCACATCTGGAAACGACCGGCCCGGAAATCTGGGACCAGACTGACGGCAAGGTCGATGGCTTCATCTGCGCGGTGGGCTCGGGCGGGACGCTGGCGGGCGTCGCCATGGCGCTGCAACCGCGCGGCGTCCGGATGGGGCTGGCCGATCCCGAGGGGGCGGCGCTCTATTCCTTCTATACGACCGGCGAATTCGACAGCCCGGGCAGTTCCATCACCGAAGGCATCGGACAGGGCCGCATCACCCGGAATCTGGAAGGATTCACGCCCGACTACGCCTACCGGATCCCCGACGCCGAGGCGCTGCCCGTCGTTTTCGACCTGCTGAAAGAGGAAGGCCTGTGCCTTGGCGGATCCTCGGGGATCAACGTCGCGGGCGCGATCCGGATGGCGCGCGAAATGGGGCCGGGGCAGACCATCGTGACCGTCCTTTGCGACTACGGCAATCGCTATCAGACCAAGCTGTTCAACCCGGAATTCCTGCGGGCGAAGGACTTGCCGGTGCCCGACTGGCTGACCCGCGAGGCACCCGACCTTCCGGAAGTATTCGAAGGCTGACATTCCATGGCACGCGCGTTTCTGGCCGTCCTGCTGACGGTCCTCATCCTTGTTGCATCTCCGCTTGCGGCGCAGGACGTTCCCAAACCCGATTTCGGCAAGTGGGAACAGGTTGCCCAGCAGGCGGAAACGGTGGTCGCGGACGGCAGCAGCAACCTTGAACGGCTGACCGCGATCCGGCAACAGGTCTTCGACTGGCGGCGGACCTTCCAGCAGGCGCAGAACGTCAACGGCGACAGGATCACAGCCGTCAAACAGCAGATCGAGGCTCTTGGCGCCCCGCCGAAGGACGGCGAGACCGAGCCCAGCGACATCGCCGCGCGCCGGACGGAACTGAACGACGAGCTGGCCAAGCTTCAGGCGCCGCGACAGAAGGCGGTCGAGGCCGCCAGCCGCGCGAACGCCATCATCCAGAGCATCGACACCATCCGCGACAAGAGGAAGGCGCAGGAACTGGCAAGATTGTCACCCTCGCCGCTTGTCCCCGCGAACTGGACGCTGGCCGCAGAGAACGCCGTGGCATTGTTCGAAGGATTGCTGAGCGAGGCCGGACCGGCGAACGAGGCGGGCCGCACCTGGTCCGACCTCAAGCCACGCCTGCCCAGTGTCGCGGCCTATCTGGTCGCGGCGCTGGTGATCCTGATCTTCGGTCGGCCATGGGTCGGGATGCTGCCCTCGCGCCTGTCGGCGCGCGCGTCGGAATATTCGCGGGCGGTGGTGGTCTTCATCACCTCGCTGGGACAGATCCTGGTGCCGATGATCGGCACCTATCTGGCCATCGGCGCGGTCAAGGCGACCGGTCTGCCCGGCCCGTGGACCCTGCCCATCCTCGAGGCCGTTCCGGCGGCGGCGGTGATCCTGTTCAGCGGCGGCTGGCTGTCGCGGCAATTGTTTCCGCAGCATGCCATCGCCTATGACACGATCAAGCTTGCCGACCGCGCCCGCGACACAGCCCGCCACATGGTCGATTTCCTGGCTACCGTCTTCGCGGTCCACCACGTCCTTGCCGCCGCGATCCTGCCGCGCTCGGGCCTTTACAGCTCGGTCACGGAAAATCGCGACCGGGTTCCCCTGGACCTTGCCGAGGGCGGGGCCTCGGTCTTCAACTTCGCGCTGATCGTCCTGGCGGGCCTGGCCCTGTTCCGGCTGGGCAACATCCTGCGCCGCCTGACCCGGCGGCCGGATGCGGGCGATCTGGTCTATCGCTACCGGATCCTGTCCTGGGCCGGGGCGCTGACGCGCATCATCGTGATCGTCGCGATCCTTCTGGGCGCGATCGGCTTCGTGAATTTTGCCAATCTGCTGATCTGGCCCTGGTCGCTGAGCCTGGCGCTGATTGGCGTGCTGATCATCCTTCAGGACTTCATCGCCGACCTGTTCAACATGTTGAAGCGCGGCGAAGAGGGCGCGCGCGAAGGGCTGGCGCCGCTGCTGATCGGCTTTGGCCTGGTCATCCTGTCGATCCCGGTCTTCCTGGTGATCTGGGGGGCCAAGGGCACCGACCTTCTTGAATACTGGACCCGGATCGAAAGCGGCTTCAGCTTCGGCGGCGTCACCCTGTCGCCCGGCACCGTCCTGACCTTCCTTATCGTCTTCGCCATCGGCTATTTCATCACCCGCGCGGTGCAGGGCGCGTTCCGCAACTCGATCCTTCCCAAGACCAGGCTGGATACAGGCGGGCAGAACGCGGTCGTCTCCGGTCTTGGTTATCTGGGGATCTTCCTGGCCGCTGTGCTGGCGATCACCTCGGCGGGGATCGACCTGTCATCGCTGGCCATCGTCGCAGGTGCGCTGTCGGTCGGGATCGGTTTCGGCCTTCAGAACATCGTGTCGAATTTCGTCTCGGGCATCATTCTGCTGATCGAGCGCCCGGTCAGTGTCGGCGACTGGATCAGCGCCGGCGGGCAGCAGGGGATCGTCAAGAAGATCTCGGTCCGGGCGACCCAGGTGGAAACCTTCGACAAGACCGAGGTGATCGTTCCCAACAGCGACCTGATCAGCCAGCCGGTGACGAACTGGACCCGCCACAACAAGATCGGCCGCATCATCATTCCGGTCGGCGTGGCCTATGGCAGCGACACCCGCAAGGTCGAGAAGATCCTGCAAGAGATCGTCGAGGATCACCCGCTGGTGGCCCTTGATCCGGCGCCGGCGATCCTGTTCCGCAACCTGGGCCCCGATTCGCTGGATTTCGAGATTCGCGCGATCCTGGCCGATGTCGGCACCGGGCTGGGCGTGACCTCGGAACTGCTGCACGAGGTCGTGCGCCGCTTTGCCGAGGAAGGGATCGAGATTCCCTTCGCGCAGCGCGACATCTGGCTGCGCAATCCCGAGGCCCTGCCGGGCGCGGCCGATACCGGCGGCCCGGCCCCTTCGGCAGCGCCCGGCACGGCGCCCGGCGCCCCCGATCCGCGCGTCGGCAAGGCAAGGACGGAAACCGCGCGCGATTTGCCGGGCGATGGCGATCAGGGCGACGGCGATCGCTGAGCCGGCGGGTCCGGCCCTGCGGGCCGGCCTCAGCGCCCGGTCAATCCCTCGATCGGCCGCGGAGGCGACGGGCGCGTGACCAGATAATTCTTGCGTTTTTCGTAGAAGGCGTTTCCGCCCGTCACCAGAACGTAGTGCATGTTGTCGTAGGGAAAGCGGTAGCCCGCAGTGTGAAAGAACTTCGCGTTCTGGACCAGCGGATGCCGTTCGCCGCGAAGGACGGACCGGGCGGCCTCGCGCACCATCGGAACCGAGCGATCGTTCATCTTCCGGCTCATGACGCCGGGCGCGAACTGGTTCCTCTGCGCCACGACGCCGCAGACGCTGTCGGGAAACCTGTCCGAGCGCACGCGGTTCATCACCACGCTGCCCACCGCCACCATGCCATCGCGGCTGGAGCGGTTGGATTCGAAATACATCGCCCGCATCATGCAATCGAGATCCGAGCGGCGAAGCACCGCGTTCGAACCGCCTGCGCCGCCCGAACAGCCCGCAAGCAACATCAGCATCCCGGCCAGACGGCGCACCGCCCTTGGCGTCCAGGTCGAAACTGTCATCTGCCTGTCCCCTTCCCGCTGATCGCGGTTCTTTCGGTCTTTGTTGCGGGGAAGATAGCAAAGCCGGCGGTGTTGCAGCAACAGTCAGGCGCAAGCGACGGGGGTTTGCCGCTCAGGCGGCGATCGAGGCGGGGGCGTCGTCGTCCTCGTCGCTGCTGCCATCGTCAGGCAGGCCCTCGCGCGACAGCAGCACGGCCACCGGGCGCAGCCAGGGGATGTGGGCACAGACGATCATCAGGGCCACCATGATCGGCACCGCCAGGAACATGCCCGGAATGCCCCAGACCGCGCCCCAGAAGGCAAGACTGAGAATGATGCCAAAGCTGGACAGCCGCAGCGTCTGGCCCAGAAGCATCGGATCCAGCACATTGCCGATGACGAATTGCGTGATCGTGCAGCCAAGCGCGACGATCCCCGTCACCGAGATGTCGCCGGTCAGGACGAAGGCCAGCAGCGTTGTGATCACCGTCGCGATGATCGAGCCGACCGAGGGGATGAAATTCAGGATGAAGGTCAGGATGGCCACCGCGACGGCCAGTTCCAGCCCGGCCAGCTTGAAGATCATCCAGACGATCACCGCCGTCACCGCGCTGACCCCGGTCTTGACGACCAGATAGCGGTTCACCCGGTGCATGATCGACGAGATGATCCGCGTGACCTGCCTGGCCTGCGCGGCATCGCCGGTCAGGCGCTCGACCTTGACCGGGAACCAGACCTGTTCCGCGAACATGAAGCCCACGAACAGGATCACCAGGACGCTGCCCGACAGGATCCCCGACGCCTGCCCGGCCAGCGAACGGATCCAGCCGGTGATGTTGAAATTCGAGATCGCCGTCAGCACCCGTTCCTGCACGTCGGGACCAAGCCGCTGGGTCAGGCTGGGCAGCGCGGCCTGCGCCTGTTCGGCATAGGCGATGGCGGTCAGCACGACCTCGTTCACCTGCGCGACGATGGTGGTCGATATCCACAGCAGGGCCAGGGTGATGCCGATCAGCGCCAGCGTCGTGCCCAGCCATTTCGGCACCTTCAGCCGCGACGAAATGCCCATGATCGCATCCGTCGTCAGCGAGAACAGGATGATGGCGATGGCCAGAGAGATCAGGATGAAGCGCGCCTGAACCAGCATGAACAGCAGCAGGCCGAAGGCGATGATGCCCAGAAAGCCCGTCTGCAATCGATCCCGCAGGATCTGTTCGCGTGAATTGTGGTCCAATCCCTGCCTCGCCCTGTCGCGGAAAGCCGGGGGCTATTCTAACCCTCCGTCTCGTCCGTGTCGCCCTCTTCCGTGTCGCCCTGTTCCGCGATTCGCGCGACCGAAACCACGACCTCGCCATTGGCTGTATTGAACACCTTGACGCCGCCGGCGCTGCGCGAACGGAAGCTGATCCCCTCGACCGGCACGCGGATCGACTGCCCGGTCGAGGTCGCCAGCATGATCTGGTCGTCCATCTCGACCGGAAAGCTGGCGACCAGCGGGCCGCCGCGCATGGCCCGGTCCATCGCCATCACGCCCTGGCCACCGCGCCCGCGCACCGGATATCCATGGCTGGAGCTGATCTTGCCCGCGCCCCTGGCGGTGATCGTCAGGATCAGATCCTCGGCCGCCGACATTCGGGCATAGCGTTCCTGGGTGATGCTGCCCTCGGCCACGGCTTCTTCGTCCTCGTCGGCCTCGGCTCCGTCATCCAGCGCCCCGGCGACCGCGCGACGCATCTTCAGATAGGCCGCGCGCTCGGCCGGATCGGCCTCGAAATGGCGGATCACCGACATGCTGACAACGCTGTCGCCATCTGCCAGACGGATGCCGCGCACGCCGGTCGAATCGCGGCCCTTGAAGACCCGGACCGCGGTGGTCGGAAAGCGGATCGCCCTGCCCTGCGCCGTCACCAGCATCACGTCATCCTCGACCGTGGCCATCCGCACGCCGATCAGGCTGACGCCTTCGGGCAGCTTCATGGCGATCTTGCCGTTCGACTTGACATTGGTGAAGTCCGACAGGGCGTTGCGGCGCACATCGCCCTGCGACGTGGCGAAAACGGCCTGATATGCCTCCCATTCCGTCTCGGGTGCATCGACGGGCATCAGCGCGGCGATGGACACGCCCGGCTCGATCGGCAGGATGTTGACGATCGCCTTGCCCTTCGCGGTCCGTCCGCCCAGCGGAAGGCGCCATGTCTTCAGTCGGTAGACCATGCCGTCCGTGGTGAAGAACAGCAGCTCGGTATGGGTATTGGCAACGAACAGCGTCGTCACCACGTCATCTTCCTTGGTGGCCATGCCCGACAGGCCCTTGCCGCCGCGACGCTGGCTGCGGAACTCGGCCAGCGCCGTGCGCTTGATATAGCCGCCCGAGGTGATGGTGACGACCATGTCCTCGCGCTCGATCAGGTCCTCGTCCATCATGTCACCGGACCATTCGGTGATCTCGGTGCGGCGGGGCACGGCGAAGAGCTGTTTCACCTCGCGCAATTCGTCGCTGATGATGGCCATGATCCGTTCGCGCGAAGCAAGGATCGCCAGATAGTCGCGGATCGACTCGGCCAGGGATTGCAACTCGTCCGTGACCTCCTTGACGCCGATCTGGGTCAGGCGTTGCAGGCGCAAATCCAGGATCGCGCGGGCCTGGGTTTCGGACAGGTTATAGGTGCCGTCCTCGTTCACCGGATGCAGCGGATCGTCGATCAGACGCAGGTATTCGACAATGTCATGGGCGGGCCAGCGCCGTTCCATCAGCCGCTGACGCGCCTCGGCCGCATCGACGCTGCTGCGGATCGTGGCCACGACCTCATCGACATTGCTGACGGCGACCGCCAGGCCGCACAGGACATGGCTGCGTTCACGCGCCTTGCGCAATTCATGGGCCGTGCGACGAGCCACAACCTCTTCGCGGAAACTTATGAAATAAGTAAGAAAATCCCGCAGAGGCAGCTGCTCCGGCTTGCCCCCGTTCAGCGCCAGCATGTTGCAGCCGAAACTGGTCTGCATCTGGGTGAACCGGAACAGCTGATTCAGCACCACATCGGTCGTCGCGTCACGTTTCAGCTCGACCACGACGCGGACACCCTGCCGGTCGGATTCGTCCTGCACGCTGGCGATGCCCTCGATCCGCTTTTCCTTGGCCAGTTCCGCGATCCGCTCGATCATGCTGGACTTGTTGACCTGATAGGGGATCTCGTCGATGACGATGGCGAAACGGTCCTTGCGCGGCTCCTCGATATGGGTCTTGGCGCGGATGATGACGCTGCCGCGCCCCTCCAGATAGGCCTTGCGCGCACCCGACCGGCCCAGGATCATCGCGCCGGTCGGGAAGTCGGGGCCGGGAATGATTTCCATGATCCGCTCGGTCGGCAGATCGGGATCCTCGATCAGGGCCAGTGTGGCGTCCACCACCTCGCCCAGATTATGCGGCGGGATATTGGTCGCCATGCCGACCGCGATGCCGCCTGCACCGTTGACCAGCATGTTCGGAAACCGCGCCGGCAACACCGTCGGCTCGTGATCCTTGCCATCGTAATTGTCCTGGAAATCGACGGTATCCTTGTCGATATCGGCCAGCAGGAAATTCGCCGGCTTGTCCATGCGCACTTCGGTATAGCGCATGGCGGCGGGCGGATCGCCGTCCATCGAGCCAAAGTTGCCCTGCCCGTCCAGAAGCGGCAGCGACATCGAGAAATCCTGCGCCATCCGCACCAGTGCGTCATAGATCGCGGCGTCGCCATGGGGGTGATATTTGCCCATCACGTCGCCGACGGGGCGGGCGGATTTGCGATAGGGCTTGTCGGCGGTATTGCCGCTTTCGTTCATCGCATAAAGGATGCGGCGGTGGACCGGTTTCAGGCCGTCGCGCAAATCCGGGATGGCGCGGCTGACGATGACCGACATCGCGTAATCGAGATAGGACGTGCGCATCTCGGCCGAAATGTCGATGACGGGGCCGTCATGAGCCATTACCACCCGTTCAGGCGCGCCGTTTTCGTCACCATTGTCAGGGGTTTCGGGCAGATCGTCTTCTGGTGTGTCGGCCACGCTGGTTCCTCAACATCTTGTCGAGTGACGGTATAGCCGAGGGCGCGCGCGGGGGCAATCTTCGGCCGCCTTATGCGGTCTGGCCGGGCCATGGGCGCGGCGCCATCCAGCAAGCGGGTCGGGGCCCCCAACCGCGCGCGGTTGGGGGCCGGCCTCCCCGGCATCGCCGCCGGCGGCGACGCTGTTGCGCGCTGCTTGCTGTCAGTCCAGTGACATCCGCACAAGGTCGATCCGTGCGATCGGCTATCGGCGCCGCCGGCGCGGGCGGCCGCCGTCACCGGCATTGAAGGAGGGCGCAGGAAGGCTGACCACGCGGGACAGTTCGGGGAACGGATCGCTGGCATGGGGAATCGCGTTGGCGGCCACGAAATGTTCCTGAAAGCGCGGCGCGATTGCGGTTTCGACGCGCGTGATGCGGCGCACCTCGGCCTCGATCTCGGCACGGGCCGCGCGCGAACACAGCGCGATCCGCGCGCCCGTCCCGGCGGCGTTCCCGGCGCTCGTCACCCTTTCGGGCGCACAATCGGGGATCATCCCCAGAACCAGCGCGTGCAGGGGCGAGATATGCGCCCCGAAGGCCCCCGCCAGCACAACCCGGTCCAGCCGGTCGATGCCGAATTCGTCCATCAACAGCCGCGCCCCGGCGTAAAGCGCCGATTTCGCCAGCTGGATCGCGCGGATATCCCCCTGGGTCACGGCGATCACAGCGCCGTTCTCGGCGCTGCCGTCATGAAGCAGATAGGAATGGGTGCGACCCTGCGCGATGCAGCGCGACGTGCCGACCTGTTCGGCCGATCCGATCAATCCGCCCGGATCGACGATCCCGGCCATCCGCATCTCGGCCACCGCCTCGATGATGCCGGACCCGCAGATGCCGGTAATGCCGACGCCCCTGACGGCCTCGGCAAAGCCCGGCTGGTCGGACCACGGCTCGACGCCGATGACGCGAAAACGCGGCTCCTTGGTCACGGGGTCGATCCGCACCCGCTCGATCGCGCCGGGGGCGGCGCGCTGACCGCTGCTGATCTGGGCGCCCTCGAAGGCCGGGCCGGTGGGCGAGGAACAGGCCAGCACCCGCCTGCAATCGCCCAGAACGATCTCGGCATTGGTGCCCACATCGACGATCAGGACCGGGTTCCGGGATTTCTGCGGCTGTTCCGACAGCACCACCGCCGCCGCATCCGCGCCGACATGGCCGGCGATGATCGGCAGCACATAGGCGCGGGCGGCCGGGGCAATGCCCAGACCCAGTTCCGCCGCCGCGACCGTCAGCGCGTCCGAGGTCGCGGGCGCGAAGGGCGCCTGTCCCAGTTCGACCGGGTCGATCCCCAGCATCAGGTGATGCATGACCGGATTGCAGACGATGACGGCATCCACGATACGCGCCGCCTCGATCCCGGCCTCCGCCGCCAGCGTCCCGATCAGATGGCCCAGACCTTCGCGGACCGCGCGCGTCATCTCGGCCGCGCCGCCCGCATTCATCATCGCATAGCTGACCCGGCTCATCAGATCCTCGCCAAAGCGGATCTGCGGGTTCATCAGACCCGACGAGGCCAGCACCCGACCGTCATCCAGCGCCACCAGATGCCCCGCAATGGTGGTCGATCCCAGATCGACCGCCACCCCGCAAAGCGGCGACTCGGACAGACCGGGCCACAGATCGACCAGCAGCGGTGCCCGCTGCCCGTCATCGCGCACCACCGCCGTGACCTTCCACCCCGCCTTTCGCAGAACCTGCTGGATCCGCACCAGAACGGGCAGATCCGCCCGCAGCCCCTCGATCCCCCAGGCCGAGGCCAGGGCCGCCGACAGGCGCTGGAAATCCCCGGTCGGATCATCCAGATCGGGCTCGGCCACCTCGACATAGAAGGGCCGCACGGCGGGATCCATCGCCATCACCCGTTCGGCTGCGGATTTGCGGATCACCTGCCTGTGCAACTGACTTTCTGGCGGCACGTCGATCACCAGATCCGACTGGATCCGCGCCTGACAGCCCAGCCGCCGCCCCGGTTTCAGCCCGCGGATGCGGTCATAACGTTCCTCGACCGCGTTGAACGGCGACAGCGCGTCACAGGCCACGGTCACGCCGTGTTTGGGAAACGCCCCATGGCCCGGCTCGACCTGACATTTGGAACATATGCCACGTCCGCCGCAGACCGAATCCAGATCGACACCCAGCCGCCGCGCGGCTTCCAGCACCGGCGTGCCCACCGGCACCCGACCCCGCCTGCCCGACGGCGTGAAGATGACAAGAGGATCGTCGGCCATGGAAAACCTCGCTTCAACGCCCCGATTATCGCCGGGTCGCGCGCGTCGCAACACCGCAATCCGCCTCAAATCGGCGCGTTTCCGACGTCTTCGTTGGACAAATACCCTCGGGGGGTGAATTGCGTTGCCCGCAACGCAAGAGGGGGCGCGAGCGCCCCCTCCCCGCGCGCCCGCAGGCGCAATGTCGCGGCCCTCAGGCGCCCTTGTAGATGTCCACCAGCTTGCCCAGCATTTCCAGCGCATCCTCGCGCGAACGCTGAAAGCTGTTACGGCCGATAATGCTGCCATTGCCGCCGCCGTCGCGGATCGCGCGGGCATCGTCATAGACCGCATCCGCGCCCTTGGCGGCGCCGCCCGAAAAGACCACGATCCGGCGCCCCGCGAAGGCCGCCTGCATGCAGTGCTCGACACGCTTCGCCTGCGTCGCGATATCGATCTTCTTGTCCTCGTAGACCTTCTTGGCTTCGGGCAGCATCAGGTGATCGGTGGACAGCTTGATCTTGATCACATGCGCGCCGATCAGCGCCGCGATCTGGGCGGCATAGGCGGCGATGTCGATGGCGGTCTCGCCGTCCTTGGTGATCGCCTCGCCGCGCGGATACGACCAGATCACGGTGGCAACACCCTTGGCTGCGGCTTCCTTGCGCATCGCGACGATCTCTTCGAACATGTCCAGCGCCATGTCGCTGCCCGGATAGATCGTGAAGCCGATCGCCGCGCAGCCCAGCCGTAGCGCGTCGTCGACCGAGGCCGTGACCGCCTGGTTCTTGCCGGCCGTGTCGGACATCAGGCTGTTGGCGCTGTTGACCTTCAGGATGGTCGGGATCTGGCCCGCGAAGCTGTCCGCCCCGGCCTCGATCATGCCCAGCGGCGCGGCATAGGCATTCAGCCCCGCGTCGATGGCCAACTGATAATGGTAATGCGGATCATAGGCGGCAGGGTTGGGCGCGAATGACCGCGCCGGCCCGTGTTCGAAACCCTGATCGACGGGCAGGATGATCATCTTGCCGGTGCCCGCCAGCCTGCCGGTCATCAGCATCCGCGCCAGTTGCGCTTTCACCCCCGGCGTCTCGCCCTCGTAATGGGCCAGGATCCGGCGAACCGTGTCGGTCATCTGCATCGAAAAACTCCTTTGTGCTGGCGGTTGAATAGCATAGGCGCCGGGACTGGCAACGCTGGTGACGCTAACAGCCGGGGCGGGCAACGGTTTTCAACCTGAGGTGATGATCCGGCGCCCTCCCGGCCGACGGCGATGCAGCCCGGCGGCCGCGGGACCGTGCCAAACGGTCCGCGCCCGTCGGCCATCAGACCGTGTCGAGATACAGTTCGACCGTTTCCTCATCGGACAATTCGGCCATGTAGTGCAATTCCTGCCGCTTGGTGCGCAGATAATTGTCGATCAGATGTTCAGGAAAGATCCGACGAATCTCGGGGCAGGTATCGAAGGCATCGATCGCCTCGCCCCAATCAACCGGAAGCTGGGCCAGTTGCTGATCATAGGCATTGCCCTTGAAGGGCGCGGGGGCCTGAAGCCTGTCCTCGATCCCGTTCAGTGCCGCGCCAAGGATCGCCGCGACCGTCAGATAGGGGTTCACATCGCCACCCGCGACGCGATGTTCGATCCGCCGGGCCTTGGGGCCCGAAGACGGAATGCGGATCGCCGCCGTCCGGTTTTCATAGGACCAGCCGATCCCGGTCGGTGCATGGGCGTTGGGCACCAGCCGGTCATAGGAATTCTCGTGCGGCGCGAATAGCAGCGTCGATCCCGGCATGGCACGCAGACAGCCCGCAACGGCATGGCGCAGGGCTTCCGTGCCCTCGTCGCCGCCATTGTCGAAGATGTTCCGGCCATCCTTCGCGAGCACCGAAAAATGCATGTGCATCCCGTTGCCCGGCCAGGCGTCATAGGGTTTGGCCATGAAACTGGCCGCGAACCCGTAGGACCGCGCCACGCCCTTGACCAGCATCTTGAACAGCCATGTGTCGTCGGCGGCCTTCAGCGGATCGGCCTGGTGCATCAGGTTGATCTCGAACTGTCCCGGTCCGGCCTCGGAAATCGAAGTATCGACCGGGATGTCCATCGATTCGCAGGCATCGTAGAGCGTGGTGAAGAACTGGTCGAAGGCATCCAGGGCGCGCAGGCTCAGCACCTCGCCCCCGGTACGGCGCTTGCCCGAGCGCGGGCTGGGCGGCACGCGCAGGGTGCGGCCGGAATCGTCGATCAGGAAAAATTCCAGCTCGGTCGCCACGACGGGAACGAGGCCGGCGGCCTTGTAGCGGTCCACGACGCGGGCCAGGGCCTGACGCGGATCGCCGTCATAGGGCCGCCCGTCGGGATGGAACATCCACAGCGGCAGCAACGCGGTCGGCGCGTCCAGCCAGGGCATCGGCAGAAAGCCGCGTTCGGTCGGCAGCAGCAGACCGTCGGGATCGCCGGCCTCGAAGACCAGCGGGCTGTCTTCGATATCCTCGCCCCAGATATCCAGGTTCATCACCGAGAACGGAAATTTCGTGCCCTCGTCCACCAGCTTGTCGACGAAACGCGCCGCCACCCGCTTGCCGCGCGCGACGCCGTTCAGGTCGGCGGCGGCGACGCGGATGGTCTTGACGTCGGGATGTTGTCGCAGCCATTCCATCGGGATCATCTCAGCATTTGCGGGCGGTATTTCAAACCGCGGGTGGCGCCGGGCAGATGGCGGTTCAGCCGCCTGTTGGCGACCCCGAAGAGGCCGATCAGGACCAGCGTGGCAAGGATGAAATATCCGGCCGCGATGGGATAGGCGACAAAGGGGTTGAAGGTCTTGTCGGCGAAATAGCTGGCGTAATAAAGCGCATCCCCGCGCTGCTGGAAAGCCGGAAAGCCGGAAAAGAAGACCAGCGCCGTCGCCTGGAACAGAAAGATTGCCTCGTTGGTATAGGACGGCCATGCCAGCCGCATCATCGTGGGCCACGTTACCCGGCGGAACTTGGCCCAGCCGGTCAGGCCATAGGCATCGGCGGCCTCCAGATCGCCCTTGGGCACCGACATCAGCGCGCCGTGAAAGATCTGCGCCGAATAGGCCGAGGTGTTCAGGATCAGCACCAGCAGCGCCCCCGCCCAAGCCTTTGTCAGCCAGCTTGTCGCGACCGTGAAGCCCATAACCTCGATTCCCGCCCGTGGCAGCATCACCAGCGCCTGGTAGGCAAGGAAGAACTGGATGAACAGCGGGCTGCCGCGGAACAGGAAGACAAAGCCTTCCGCCGGCTTGCGCGCCCAGGGATTGCGGCTGGCCTTGGCGACAGCCAGCGCATTGGCCAGAAAGAAGCCGAAGAACAACGCCATGGCCGCGAAATAGAGATTCCAGATCATGCCCGATCCGATCAGCGTGACCTGGTTGCAGAGGGTGAAATCGCTGCGCGGCAACAGCCGCTCGCCGATGCCGACCGAACGCAGGGCGTAATTGCCGATGTCCTCGGCACAGGGGATCATGCCGGCCCCGCCTGGCGCAACGCCTCGCCGCCCATCGTCGCCTGCCCGGCCGAAAGCCGCCGGGTCAGCCGAGCCAGCACCCGTTCAGAGACCCAGGTCATCAGCAGGTAGAAGACCAGGATGGCCAGAAAATAATAGAGCCGCCAGTCGGGATGGGGATAGCTGAAAGCCTGCGTCTTGGCACCGCCCAGATCCCGCGCCCAATAGACGATATCCTGGATTCCCAGCAGGAACAGCAGCGGCGTCGCCTTGATCAGGATCATCCACAGATTGGAAAGCCCGGGCAGCGCATAGGTCCACATCTGCGGAATCAGGACGCGGCGGTTCACCTGCCGCTGGCTCATTCCATAGGCCTCGGCGGTTTCCAGCTGCGCGCGCGGGACCGCATTCATCGCGCCATAGAGGACATTGGCCGCAAAGGCGCCGAATACAACCGAGAAGGCGACCACCGCCAGCGTGAAGCCATATCCTTCATGAACCCATTCCGGGCTCGTCGACAGCGGCATCTTGGCCGCCGCGCAGACGTTGAACTCGTTGCCCTGCCAGGGCGAGACAGGGTTGTCGCACAGGGCCCTGCTGCGCAGGAACTCGATCCCCTGATCCAGCGCGATGGGCACGAACAGAAAGAAGATGATGTCGGGGACGCCCCGCACCATCGCGGTGTAGATCTTGCCGAACCAGCGCAGGGGCGCGATCCGCGAACGCGAGGCCATCGCGCCGCCAAAGCCGAACAGCAGTGCCAGCGGCGCGGTCACCGCCAGCAACAGCAGCACCGTGCCGAAACTGGCATAGAACAGCAGATGCTTGCCCGATGTGAGGTAACACATCAGCCAGCTCAGCCCTTCAAGGGCTTTCGGATCGGCGCACTGGGCGAACATCGGATTGCGGCCGCGACCGAAAAGACGCGGCCAACCTTTTCAGATCATTCGAAAACCTTGGCGTCTTCGCCAAACCATTTCACGATCATCTCGTTCAGGCTGCCATCATCCTTCATCGACTGGATGGCGGTGTCGAACGTCTTCTTCAGATCGGTATCGGATTGACGCATCCCGATGCCGATACCGCCGCCAAGCGCGACCGCTTCGCCGGCCCAGACCAGTTCGCCATTCGATTCCGCGACCGAGGGTGCCAGGAAATCCTTGTCGGCGAAGACGGCGTCGGCCTCGCCGTTCTTGACGGCGGCGATGGTTTCGTCTCCGGTCGCGAATTCCAGCAGCGTCGCACCGGTTTCGGCCACATGGGCGGCCTGGATCGTGCCGGTCTGCGCGGCGATCACGCCGGCTTCGATGTCGGCATCCGCAGACAGCGCCGCATAGGCGCTATCGGCGGGCGGCGTATAGTTCTGGCTGAAGGCGATCACCTGCTCGCGCTCGGGGGTGATGCTCATCCCGGCCATGATCGTGTCGTAATTGCCCGAAACGAGGTTCGGAATGATCGAATCCCAATCATTCGTGACCCAGGTGCAATCCAGCTTGGCGCGTTTGCACAATTCATCGCCCAGTTCGCGTTCGAAGCCATCGACCTCGCCCGCATCGTTGATGAAGTTATACGGAGGATAGGCGCCCTCGGTGCCCATGCGGATCGTCTGGGCCATGCCCATGCCCGCGGTCAGCGCGAGGGCGGCGGCGGCAAGGATCAGTTTTTTCATTTTTCTCTCCTGTTGGTCGTCTCTTGTGAATTCCGAGTCTGGTGAACCTTAGGCGGCCATCGTCGCGCTGAGGAACTGGCGCAACCGCTGGGTCTGCGGATCGTTGAACAGCCGGTCCGGCGGTCCTTCCTCGCAGATCACGCCCTGATGCAGGAAAACGACATGGTCGCTGACATCGGCGGCCAGCCGCATGTCGTGGGTGACAAGGATCATCGTGCGGTGTTCCGCCGCAAGATCCTTGATCACCTTGACGACTTCCTGCTGCAATTCCGGATCCAGCGCGCTGGTCGGCTCGTCGAACAGCAGCGCGCGCGGCTGCATGCACAAGGCACGGGCTATGGCGGCGCGCTGTTGCTGACCGCCCGACAGCTGCGCCGGCCAGGCATCGCACTTGTCGCCGATGCCGACCTTGTCCAGCAGATCGCGGGCGCGACGCTCGACCTCGGTGCGAGGCTGGCCAAGCACCGTAAGCGGTGCCTCCATGACGTTTTGCAGCACCGTCATGTGCGACCACAGGTTGAACTGCTGGAAGACCATCGACAGGTTGGTTCGGAACCGCGTGACCTGCGCCCGGTCGGCCGGCGCGCGATGCGGGCCCTGGCCCTTCCAGCGCACCGCCTCGCCGTCAAAGACGATCTCGCCCTGCTGGCTGTTTTCCAGAAGATTGCAGCAGCGCAGCAGCGTGGACTTGCCCGAGCCGGACGAACCGATGAGGCTGAGCACATGCCCGCGCGGCGCGCTCATCGAGACGCCCTTCAGCACCTCGAGCTGGCCATAGGCCTTGTGCAGATCGGTGATGCGGATCACCGGCTGGTCCTGGGTCATGTCGGGCGTCTTGTCAGTCATGATCCGCGCATTGGGCGACAATCGGGCCGGTTTTGCAACGGGTCTCACGCGCGTCCGGCAGGGAAAGCGGCAAGTGCCGCAACGTCAGGCGATCTCGATCGAATATTTCTCGATCACCGTGTTTGCCAGCAAACCCTCGCACATCCGCGCCACCTCGGCGCGGGCGGTATCGGGATCGGCGGCGTCCAGATCCAGTTCGATCAGCTTGCCCTGACGAACGCTGCCGACCCCGCGATGGCCCAGCCCGCCAAGCGCGTGGCGGATCGCCTCGCCCTGCGGGTCCAGAACGCCGTCCTTCAGCATGATGGTAACGCGGGCTTTCATCGCTTTGTCCTTCAATTGATCGCGGTCGGCTTCAGGCTGGTCGTGTTGGCCGGCATCAGGCCCAGCCGGCGGGCGACCTCGGTATAGGCATCGGTCAGATTGCCCAGATCGCGGCGGAACACGTCCTTGTCCAGTTTCTGCCCGGTTTTCACGTCCCACAGGCGGCACGAATCGGGGCTGATCTCGTCGGCGACGATCAGGCGCATGAAATCGTTGTCCCAGACCCGGCCGATCTCGATCTTGAAATCGATCAGCTTGATGCCGACGCCGTAGAAGACCCCAGACAGGAAATCGTTCACCCGCAGGGCCAGGCTGACGATGTCGTCCAGATCCTGTTGCGTGGCCCAGCCGAAAGCGATGATATATTCCTCGGAAACCATCGGATCGCCCAGTTCGTCGTTCTTGAAGCTGTATTCGACGATCGGGCGCGGCAGCAGGGTGCCCTCTTCCAGGCCCAGCCGCTTGGACAGCGAGCCCGCGGCGAAATTGCGCACGATCACCTCCAGCGGCACGATCTCGACCTGGCGGATCAGCTGCTCGCGCATGTTGATGCGGCGGATGAAGTGGTTTGGCACACCGATATTGGTCAACCCGTTCATGAAGAATTCAGACAGACGGTTGTTCAGCACGCCCTTGCCCTCGATGGTGGCGCGCTTCTGGGCGTTGAAGGCGGTGGCGTCGTCCTTGAAATACTGGACCAGCGTGCCCGGCTCGGTGCCTTCGTAAAGGATCTTGGCCTTGCCTTCATAGACTTTCTTGCGCCGCGGTGCCATCTGGGGCCGTCCTTTCGCCTGTCGCTCGTCCTGCGGCTTATCGCAGAACCGTCCTCGGGGGCAATACGAAGGCTTGCAGCGCGGCCTTCCAGCAGGGATAACGGGACGGACCGATAGCAGGAGGCCACGAGATGACCACCTTTGACGACCGCGAGCGTGGATATGAATCGAAATTCGCGCATGACGCGGATCTGCAATTCCGGGCCGAGGCGCGGCGAAACCGGCTGCTGGGCGAATGGGCCGCCGGTGTTCTGGGCAAGACCGGCGAGGATGCGCGGACCTATGCGATGACGGTCGTGACCTCGGATTTCGAGGAACCGGGCGAAGAGGATGTCTATCGCAAGGTCGCATCCGACCTGGAGGGCAAGGCCGACAGCGCGACGATCCGCGCGAAGATGGCCGAGCTGACGCTCGAGGCGCGCCGGCAAATCCTGGAAGAGGGCAAGTAGGATCCCGCCGCCGGGCGCCGCAGGACAGGCGACATTGCAGGCTGCATTTGCGTTGCGGGCGCCTTGCCGACCGATGCAGGGACAAGGCCCGGCACGCGGCGGGCGATGACCGAAGGGCCCAGGTCGATGTCCCGACGAGACCCGGCATTCCTTGGGGCGCCATGACGGCGATCCGGGCAGGAAGCCGCACGAAAGGGCGCGAAGCCCTGTTCAGGCGGCGGCCGCCTCGGCGCGGGGATAGCGCAGGGCCATGGTGATCCCGCGCGCCGCATTCAGGATCATCAGCGCCGCCCACAGTCCGTGATTGCCGAAGATCGGCGGCAGCGTGACGACGGCCAGCCCATACAGCGCCACGGACTGGATCATCGCGATGCGCATGTCGCGGGTCATCGTCGCGCCGATGAAGATGCCGTCGAACATCCAGCTTGCAATGCCGATCAGCGGTGCGGCGCCCATCCAGAACAGGTAAAGGCGCGCCTCGGTCCGGACCGCCGGCGCCGTCGTCAGCAGATCGATGATCGCGCCGCCCGCGACCCAGAAGGCAAGACCCAGAACCAGCGCCCCGCCGATCCCCCATTGCGAGGTCAGGATCGCGGCGCGGCGCAACCGGTCGGGCCGCCGCGCCCCCACCGCCTGTCCCACCAGGCTTTCGGCCGCAAAGGCGAAACCGTCCAGCGCGAAGGCGGTCAGCGACAGGAACTGCACCAGCACCTGATTGGCCGCCAGCGTCACATCCCCTTGCGCCGCGCCCAGAAACAGGAACGAGGTGAAGCTGGCCTGCAACAGCACGGACCGGATCATGATGTCGACGTTCACGCGCAAAAGCCGGTTCAGCTTGTCGCGGGCAAACAGCGTGGTCAGCCGCCGCGCCGCGCCGGCCGCAGCGCGCAGGGCGTGGCGGGCGAAATACAGCCCCAGAACCACCCCACCCCATTCCGAGATCAGCGTGGCCCAGGCGACCCCCGCGACGCCCAGTCCCAGGCCCAGCACGAACCACAGATCCAGCATCACGTTCAGCCCGTTCTGCAAGACCTGCAAGGCCAGCACGGCGCGCGTGCGCTCGATCGCGATCAGCCAGCCGGTCAGTGCGTAAAGCGCGATGGTCGCGGGCGCGCCCCAGATGCGGATCGTCAGATAATCACGGGCCAGCGCCTCGACCTCGGCCGAGGCCGGGGCCAGGCGGAAGGCGGCCCAGAAGAGCGGCGCCCGAGCCAGTATCATCGCCAGCCCGACCGCACCGGCGATGGTCAGCGCACGCAGCAGATGGGCGCCGACCTGCGCGCCGTCGCCCGCGCCGTGGCTTTGCGCGACAAGCCCCGAGGTGCCCATCCGCAAGAAGCCGAAGACCCAGTAGATCGAGGTCAGGATGACCGCGCCGATGCCAACCGCGCCGATGGGTTCGGCTTGACCAAGCTGGCCCACGACGCCGGTATCGACCAGCCCCAAGAGCGGCACGGTCGCGTTCGACAGCACGATCGGCAAGGCGATGTTCAGCACCCGCCGATGACTCAGCGGGCCGATCTCGGGCGCGGCCATCGCTCAGGGCTGCGGCATCAGGAAATGGCCGGTCGCCTGTGCCACAAGGCGGGCGCGGTTATCCTGCCAGGCCTCGACATGGACGCTGGCATAGCGCCGGCCCGACCGTACCACACGGGCGCGGGCATAGGCATCGCGTGGCAGGCCCGATCGCAGGTAATCCACCGTGAAGCCGATCGTCTTGGGCAGGCGCGGCAGGCTGTCGGGAACCGCCGCATCCGGCGCGATGCGGCCGGATTCCAGATCCTCCCACATCGCGGACCATGACAATTCGATGATCGCGGTCACCTCCAGAAAGGCGGCCGTCACGCCGCCATGGATCGCGGGCAGCGCGGGGTTGCCGATCAGCTTGTCATCGAAGGGCAGGATCGCGGTCAGCTCGTCGCCCCTGCGATCAAAGCGGATGCCCAGCCATGTCATGTAGGGCACCCCCGTCGCCAGCGCCCGCAGCGCCGAATCGCGGCGCGTCTTGATCTGGTCCAGCGGTTCGTTGCGGTCCATCATCGCGCCTGCCTTTCCGCGGTGAAGGTGCCGGCGGCGGTGGCGACCGGGTTGTCGCCGTCCTCGTCCAGCGCCACCGCGCGAAGAAAGGCGACGCTGCGGGTCATGTGATAGCATTCCGCCCGCGCGGTGATCCGCTGTCCCGGCGCCGCCCCGCGCATGTAGTCGATGCGCAGATCGATGGTCGCGGTGGATCGCGGGCTTGAGGGATGCGACATCACCGCCGCGCCGCAGCAGGTGTCCATCAGCGCCGAGACGACCCCGCCATGAACGATCCCCGTCCGCGGATCGCCGACCAGATGTTCGGACCAGGGCATGCTGATGGTGGCCCGCCCCTCGCCCAGATCGTCGACGCGCATTCCCAGGGCCCGCGCGTGGGGAATGCTGTCGATGAATTGCTGCGCGATCCGTGCCCGATCGCCGCTGTCCAAGCCGCCCGATTCGTCCGTCATCGCGTTCTCCTGCCACCTGGCCCCGCGCAAGGCTTACCCGCGCCCGCCCCGGCTGCTCAACCCCTGCCCGGCCGAATGCGCGTTCCGGTTGAGATGCGCGCGCCGAAACGCTAGCCTTTGAGCCAGCGGCAGGGAGATCGGGATGGCCGAGGAGCAGACAATCTCTTTCAAGGACATGTGCGCCCGTTTCGACGTGACGCCCCGCACCCTGCGCTATTACGAATATATCGAACTGCTGAGCCCCCGAAAGGAAGGCCGGGCGCGATTCTATGGCGCGCGCGAGATCGCGCGGATGACGCTGATCCTGCGCGGGCGGCGTTTCGGATTCTCGCTGGAAGACATCCGGCAATGGCTGCTGATCTACGAACAGAAGGGCTCGCGCCAGCAATACGAGGTCTGGCTGGATCTGGCCGACCGGCAGCTGGGGGTGCTGGACCGCCAGATTGCCGACCTTCAGGCGGCGCGGCAGGATCTGGCGGAATTGCGCGAAACGGCCGCTGCCGAACTGAAGACCATGAAGTGACGCGGCGTTCCATCTTTACGTTCGCGTCAACTTCGCGCTATCGGTGGCCACAGAAGGGCAGCCGGTGAACGAGGAGGAACCGCACCCCATGTCCGAAAAGCTGATGACGATCCGCCAGATGTGCGAGGCGTTCGGCGTCACCCCGCGCACGCTGCGCTTTTACGAGGCGCGCGAACTGATCTTTCCCGAACGTCGCGGCCAGCACCGGCTGTATGATCGCAGGGATCGCGCGCGGCTGACGCTGATCCTGCGCGGCAAGCGGTTCGGTTTCAGCCTGGAACAGATCCGCCAGCTTCTGGAGCTGTACCAGCCGGGCGGAGCCAACAGGACGCAGATCGCCGCGACCATCGGGATCGCGCGCGAACGCCTGTCGGACATGGAAACCCAGTATGCCGAACTGAGCGAGGCGATCGCCGATCTCAGGCAGCAACTGGCGGATGCGGAAGACCGGCTGGCCGCTGCCCCGCGCGACACCTCGAGAGGATAGAGCCATGCCGATCTACACCCCCCCCGTCCGCGACCTGCAATTCGGTCTGCACGACGTGCTGAAAATCCAGCAATCCGGCCTGCCCGGCCATGACGAGCTGGATCGCGATTTCACCGAGGCCGTGCTGGACGCGGCGGGCAAGCTGTCGGCCGAGGTTCTGGCGCCGCTGAACATGGTTGGCGACCGGCAGGGCTGCCGGCTGGAAAACGGCGTGGTGCGCACCCCGGACGGGTTCAAGGCGGCTTTCGAGCAGATGAAGGAAGGCGGCTGGACCGCGCTGGATTGCGACCCCGAATATGGCGGTCAGGGGATGCCCTATGTCCTGGGCCTGGCCACGGGCGAATTGTTCGTCAGCGCCAACATGGCCTTCAACATGTATCAGGGCCTGACCCACGGCGCCTATTCCGCCATCCACGCCCATGGCACCGATGAACAGAAGCAGACCTGGCTGCCCAGGATGGTCAGCTGCGACTGGACCGGCACGATGAACCTGACCGAGCCGCATTGCGGCACCGACCTGGGCTTGCTGCGCACCAGGGCCGAACCGCAGGATGACGGCAGCTATCTGATCACCGGGCAGAAGATCTTCATCTCGGCCGGCGATCACGACATGGCCGAGAACGTGATCCATCTGGTGCTGGCCAAGGCGCCGGGCGGCGGCGAGGGCACCAGGGGCATCTCGCTGTTCATCGTGCCCAAGTTCCTCGTCAACGAGGACGGCTCGCTGGGCGATCGCAACGGCGTCTCGGTCGGCAATCTCGAAGAAAAGATGGGCATTCACGGCAACGCCACCTGCGTGATGAATTACGACGGTGCCAAAGGCTGGCTGCTGGGCGATCTGCACAAGGGAATGCGGGCCATGTTCACGATGATGAACGAGGCGCGGATGGGCGTAGGCCTGCAAGGCTATGCCAGCGCAGTCGCCGCCTATCAAAGCGCGGTGGATTATGCAAAGGACCGGCTGCAGGGCCGGGCCGTGACAGGGGCAAAAAACCCCTCGGGCCCGGCCGATCCGCTGATCGTGCATCCTGATATCCGTCGCAGCCTGATGGACCAGAAAAGCTTTCTGGAAGGCGCGCGAATGCTGTCGCTGTGGGGGGCACATCTGATCGACAAGGCCCATCAGGGCGACGCGGAAGCCGAAGGGCTGATCTCGCTGCTGACCCCGGTCATCAAGGGCTTTCTGACCGACAAGGGGTTCGAGACGACGGTTCTGGCGCAGCAGATCTACGGCGGCCACGGCTATATCGAGGAACATGGCATGAGCCAGTTCGTCCGCGACGCCCGGATCACGATGATCTACGAAGGCGCCAACGGCGTGCAGGCACTGGATCTGGTGGGTCGCAAGCTGGCGGCCGCGGGCGGCAAGCCGATCACGGGCTTCTTCGAGATGATAAAATCCTTCTGCAAGGACCATGCCGAAGGCCCCCTTGCGGATGATTTCATTGCGCCGCTGAAAGCCGCCTCGAAGGATCTTCAGACGGCCGCAATGTTCTTCATGGAACGCGGCATGAAGAACCCTGACGACGCGCTGGCGGGCAGCTATGACTTCATGCACCTGCTCGGCCATGTCGCGCTTGGCTTCATGTGGGCGCAGATGGCGGTCGCGGCCCACGCGGCTTTGGCGGCCGGCGGCGATGCGTCCTTCGCGACCACCAAGCTGGCCACCGGACGCTATTACATGCAGCGGCAATTGCCGATGACGGCAACGCATCTGGCGCGTATCCAGTCGGGTGCCGATCCCGTCATGGCACTGGATGCGGAAGCCTTCTGATCCGGCACTCAGGGCAGAGAGGCCGCATGGGTATTTGTGCAACGAAGATGCACAATGAATGTGCACCGGAAGGTGCGCCCCGGCCTCTTCCCCCTTCCGGCGGATCAGGCGTTATCGGCCCAGAAACCGGGGCGGCTTCTCCGTTGGCGGTCATCGGCTCCCCAGCCTGTACCGCAATCGGGGATCTAGCAGGGCAGGGTTGAAGAAGGGTTAATCGGTGCCCTTCTTCGTTGTGGAAATACCCCGCGGGGGTGCGGGGGCGCGAAGCCCCCGCGGTGAAGGAGGAATGATGACGGCAATACTCTGGTGCTTTGGCGAATCGGGCAATGCCTACAAGGCGGCGCTGACGATGGAACTGGCGGGCTATGGCTGGCGACCCGTCTACGTCGATTTCTTCAATGGCGAGACGCGCGGCCCGGAATTCCGCGCCCTCAACAAGATGGGCGAGGTGCCGGTCTTTCGCGAGGGCGACCTGACGCTGACGCAATCGGCCGTGATCCAGATGCATGTCGCCGAGAAAACCGGGCGGTTCATGGGCAGCGACCGCAACGAAACCTTGCGCTGGTTGATGTTCGACAACCACAAGCTGTCGGCGCAGGCCGGACCGTTGCGGTTCCTGATGAATTTCCTGCCAGCCGAGAAGCGCCCTCAGGGCGGCATCGACTGGCTGAGGGGGCGTCTGAACGCCGCCCTGACGATCCTGAACGATCATCTGTCCGACCGTGCCTGGGTCGCTGATGACACCCCGACCATCGCCGATTTCGCCTGCTGCGGCTATCTGTTCTACCCCGAGCCTTTTGGCTTCGTGCGCGGCGACTGGCCAAATATCGACCGCTGGCTGGACGGCATCTCCGCCCTGCCCGGCTGGAAAAGCCCCTATGACCTGATGCCCGGAAACCCTTCGGACCGGGCGCCCAAGGAGGATACATGACCGACGCATTCATCTATGATGCCGCCCGCACCCCGCGCGGCAAGGGTCGAGCCGATGGCAGCCTGCACGAGGTCACCTCGCTGGCCTTGTCCGCGCGGCTGCTGAACGCCGTCAAGCAGCGCAACAACCTGGAAGGCCACGCGGTCGAGGACCTGATCTGGGGCAATGTCACGCAGGTCAAGGAGCAGGGGGGCTGTCTGGCCCGAAGCGTCGTTCTGGCCTCGGATCTGGACGAATCCATCCCCGGCCTGTCGATCAATCGCTTCTGCGCCAGCGGCATGGAGGCGGTGAACCTGGCCGCCAACCAGATCCGCGGCGGCGCGGGCAGCGGGTATCTCGCCGGTGGCGTGGAAATGATGGGCCGCGTGGGCATGGGCAGCGATGGTGCCGCCATCGCGGTCGATCCCGGCCTGGCCATGAAAAGCTATTTCGTCCCGCAAGGCATCAGTGCCGATATCATCGCCACCGAATACGGCTTTACCCGCGAGGATGCCGACGCACTGGCCGCCGAAAGCCAGCGCCGCGCGTCACGAGCGTGGGAGGAGGGCCGGTTCGACCGCTCGATCGTGCCGGTTCTGGATCAGAACGGGCTGACCATCCTGGATCGCGACGAATACATGCGGCCCGGGACCAAGGCCGAGGATCTGGCCAGGCTGAAACCCAGTTTCAAGGACATGGGCGAGACGATGCCCGGCTTCGACCGGGTGGCGATGCTGAAATATCCGCATCTGGATCATATCGAGCATATTCACCATGCCGGAAACAGCAGCGGCATCGTGGACGGCGCCGCCGCGGTGCTGATCGGAAACGAGGATTTCGGCAAGGCATGGGGCCTGAAACCCCGCGCCCGCATTCGTGCCACCGCCAAGGTCGGCACCGATCCCACGATCATGCTGACCGGGCCGGTGCCGGTGACCGAAAAGATCCTGCGCGACAGCGGCCTGTCGATCGGCGATATCGACCTGTTCGAGGTGAACGAGGCCTTCTCGGCCGTTGTCCTGCGCTTCATGCAGGCGTTCCAGATCAGCCCCGACAGGGTGAACGTCAACGGCGGCGCCATTGCCATGGGCCACCCGCTGGGCGCGACCGGAGCGATCATCATCGGCACCCTTCTGGACGAACTGGAACGACAGGACAAGACCCTGGGTCTGGCAACCCTGTGCATCGCGTCCGGCATGGGCGCGGCCACCATCATCGAGCGCGTGTGAGGGCGAAGGACATGACCGATTTCACCATGGAGAAAGGCGCCGACGGCGTCGCAATCGTTACCTGGGACGTGCCCGGAAAGTCGATGAACGTGCTGTCGATGGACGGCGCGGCGGAACTGGACGCGCTGATCGACGAGGCGCTGGCGGACGAGGCCGTCAAGGGCATCGTCATCACCTCGGGCAAGCAGGATTTCGCGGCCGGGATGGATCTGAACGTCATCGCCGGGATGAAGGAACAGGGCGGCGCGCAGGGCGTCTTTGACGGGGTGATGAAACTGCATCACCTGCTGCGCAAGATCGAACGGGCGGGCATGGATCCGAAGTCGCTCAAGGGCGGCAAACCCATCGCCGCCGCCCTGCCCGGCACGGCACTTGGAATCGGGTTGGAACTGCCGCTGGCAACCCATCGCATCTTCGCGGCCGACAACGCCCGCGCCAAGATCGGCCTGCCCGAGATCATGGTCGGCATCTTTCCCGGCGGTGGCGGCACGACCCGGCTGGCGCGCAGGCTGGGGGCGATGGCCGCCGCGCCCTTCCTGCTGGAAGGCAAGCTTTGCGATCCCGGGAAAGCCCGGGCCGCCGGCCTGATCGACGAGGTGGTGGACGACCCCGTTGCCGCCGCGAAGGACTGGGTTCTGCGTGCCAGCGACGCCGATCTGGTCAAGCCCTGGGACCAGAAGGGTTACAAGATGCCCGGCGGCGAGCCGTTCCACCCGGCCGGCTTCATGACCTTCGTCGGCGCCTCGGCCATGGTGCATGGCAGGACCATGGGGGTCTATCCGGCCGCCAGGGCGTTGTTGTCGGCGGTCTATGAGGGGGCAATGGTGCCCTTTGACCAGGCACTGCGAATCGAGGCGCGCTGGTTTACGAACGTGCTGATGAATCCCAGCAGCGGCGCCATGATCCGCAGCCTGTTCATCAACAAGGAAGCACTGGAAAAGGGTGCGAACCGTCCCGATCAGCCCGATCAGAAGGTCGCGAAGGTCGGCATTCTCGGCGCCGGCATGATGGGCGCGGGCATCGCCCATGTCAGCGCCATGGCCGGGATCGAGGTCGTCCTCATCGACGCGAAACAGGACGCCGCCGACAGGGGCAAATCCTATTCCGAGGGGCTGCTGGACAAGGCGATCAGCCGCAAGAAGGCGACCGAGGAGAAGAAGTCCGAGGTGCTGGCCCGGATCAACGCCACCACGGATTACGCGGCGCTGGACGGCTGCGACCTGATCGTGGAGGCCGTGTTCGAGGATCCGCAGATCAAGGCCGAGGTCACGAAGAAGGCCGAGGCCGTGATCGGCAAGGACGCGATTTTCGCCACCAACACCTCGACCCTGCCGATCAGCGATCTGGCGAAAGCCAGCGCCCGGCCCGAACAGTTCATCGGCATCCATTTCTTCAGCCCCGTGGACAAGATGATGCTGGTCGAGATCATCAAGGGCCGCGCCACCGGCCCGCGTGCCGTCGCCAAGGCGCTGGATTTCGTGCGCCAGATCCGCAAGACGCCGATCGTCGTCAACGATGCCCGCTTCTTCTATGCCAACCGCTGCATCATCCCCTATATCAACGAGGGCATCCGCATGGTGGCCGAGGGCGTGAACCCGGTCCTGGTGGAAAACGCCGCCAAGATGATGGGAATGCCGCTGGGACCGCTGCAACTGGTCGATGAGACCTCGATCGATCTGGGCGTCAAGATCGCCAAGGCCACCCGCGCCGCGATGGGCGACGCCTATCCCGATGCGGCGGTGGACGAGGTGCTGTTCCGGATGGCCGATGAGGGCCGGCTGGGGCGCAAGTCGAATGCGGGTTTCTACGCCTATGACGACACGGGCAAGCGGCAGGGCCTGTGGGACGGTCTGGCGGCGCGATACCCGCGCGCCGATGAGCAGCCCGGCCTGACCGATGTGCAGCACCGGCTGATGTTCGCCCAGACGCTGGAGGCCGTCCGCGCGCTGGAGGATGGCGTGCTGGAGGATATCCGCGAAGGCGATGTCGGCGCGATCCTGGGCTGGGGCTTCGCGCCCTGGACGGGCGGGCCCTTCGGCTGGCTCGACATGCTGGGTGCGGCCCGCGCGGTCGAGATCTGCGAGGATCTGGCCGAACGCCATGGCGCGCGGTTCGCCTGCCCCGCACTGTTGCGCGACATGGCCGCCAAGGACCAGACCTTCTATGGCCGATTCGGCCAGCAGAAACAGGCTGCCTGAACCACCCTGCGCCGCCGGCCCCCGTCTGGACCGGCGGCGCGGAATCCGATGGAAATTCCGCCGGCGAAGGCCCGGTCCTGCAAACGCCGCCGCGGCGCCACACGGCCGGGAACGCGGTCGCGGCGCAGGTTCAGCGCCGGATCTGCGCGCGATTGTGTCCGCCAGGCAACAGCACCCCGGAATCCGGCGAACCTTTCGCGCCCCTGCTTTGTTGAACCGCGACGCAAAGCCCGTATGCTGCGCCGCAACAGACATCGCCGCCTGCAGCATCACGAAAGGATCTGCCGATGACCGAAGACACGCGCCGCCGCGCCGAGGCCGCCCGCAAGGATATCGAGGACGTGACCTCGGTCGTGCTGCCCGAACCCGGCGCCGAACCCGTCGGCCTCGAACAGGCCGATGCGCAGACCTCGGCCGAGATCCGCAAACGCATGGACGAGATCGATCTGACCGATTCCGGTTCCATCGTGCGCTTTGGCACCACCGCGCAATCGGGTCTTCAGGAAATCAGCCAGAACATGCTGTCGGATGTGCGCAACAAGGATGTGGGTCCGGCCGGGGAAAGCCTGCGCGAGATCGTGACCACGATCCGTGGATTCTCGACCTCGGAACTGGATGTGCGGCGGTCCCGGTCGTGGTGGGAAAAGCTGCTGGGCCGTTCGGCGCCCTTCGCGAAATTCGTGGCCAACTACGAAAACGTCCAGACCCAGATCGACCGCGTGACCTCGGACCTGGAAGGGCACGAGCAGCGTTTGCTGAAAGACATCAAGGGGCTGGACCTGCTTTATGACCGGACGCTGAAATTCTATGACGAATTGGCGCTGTATATCGCGGCCGGCGAAGAAAAGCTGCGCGAACTGGACAGCCGGGTGATCCCGGCCAAAGATGCCGAGATGAACGCGGCGGGCGAGGCCGATCAGGTGATGGAGGCGCAGGAATTGCGCGATCTGCGTGCGATCCGCGACGATCTGGAACGCCGCGTCCACGATCTGAAACTGACCCGCCAGGTGACGATGCAGTCCCTGCCCTCGATCCGGCTGGTGCAGGAAAACGACAAGTCGCTGGTCACCAAGATCAACTCGACCCTGGTGAACACGGTGCCGCTTTGGGAAACCCAGCTTGCCCAGGCCGTTACCATCCAGCGCAGCGCCGAGGCCGCCCGCGCGGTCAAGGAAGCCAGCGACCTGACCAACGACCTGCTGACCCGCAATGCCGAAAACCTGCGCAGCGCCAACGCGGCGATCCGGACCGAGACCGAGCGCGGCGTCTTCGACATTGATGCGGTCAAGACCGCCAATGCCCAGCTGATCTCGACCATCGAGGACAGTCTTCGCATCGCCGACGAGGGCCGCGCCCGCCGGGCCGCCGCCGAAGAGGATCTGACCCGGATGGAGGGCGAATTGCGCGATGCCCTGTCGCAGGCCAGCGCGGCACGGCGCTCCGACGAGACCGCGCCCCCGGCCCGGAGCCCAAGGTCATGATTGATGCAGGCCGCCTCCTGCCGCGCCTGCGGCCCGTGCCAGGCCTTGTGGCGCTGGCGGTCCTGGCCGCCTGCGCCAAGGGCCCGGCGATCGGTCCGGCCCCGCCCCCGCCAAGGCCCGATAACATTCATCACGCCGCCGAAAGCGCCGATCAGGCAAGGCTGCGCAAGGCCCGTGCCCAGCGGAACCGCGCCGCGAACGAGGCTGCGGGTCAGGCCGTCCAGACCAGCGGCCGCAACAGCCGGCAGCAGCGCCTGGCCTACGCCGAGACCGAGGCGCGGCTGCTGTCCCAGGGCCGGCTGCGCCGCGACCGCATCCCGCAAGACGCGCCGATCGACGCCGAAAGCCTGACCCGCGATTTTCTTGCGATCGCGCTACGTGACGAATACAGCCGCGATGGCGGCAACCTGGTGGCCAGCGCCCGCATCGCGCCGCTGCGGCGATGGCAGGAACCGGTGGCGATGCAGGTCGAATTCGGTGCCTCGGCCGATGCTGCGACCCGCAGCCTGTATCGCACCGAGATCGGCCGCTATGCCGCGCGACTGTCCCGTATCAGCGGCCATCCGGTGCGGCTGACGGCCAGCGGCGGCAATTTCATCGTCCTCGTGCTCAGCGACGACGAGCGTCGCCGCATCGGCCCGCGCCTGGCGCGTCTGGTGCCCGGCATTCCCGAACGGGATATCCGGATCATCGAAAATCTGGATGACGACAATTTCTGCACCGCTTTCGCCTATGCCCAGGGCGCGGCCGCCGATTATTCCCGCGCCGTTGTGCTGATCCGCGCTGAATTGCCGCCGCTTCTGCGCGATTCCTGCCTCCACGAGGAACTGGCGCAGGGCATGGGCCTGTCCAATGACAGCCCCGATGCGCGGCCCTCGATCTTCAACGACGACGAGGAATTCGCGCTGCTGACCCGACACGACGAATTGCTGTTGCAGATTCTCTATGACCGCCGGCTCAGGCCCGGCATGACCGAGGCCGAAGCCGCCCCCATCGTCCGCCGGATCGCCGGTGAATTGCTTGGCGAAAGCGCCTGACAGGGCGGTGCCGCGCTTGCGCGGAACAGGCGCTTTGGCCCATGATTGACAGCGGCGCAGCGCCGCCAGGAGGCATATGATGGCGCTTTTCGACATCCTCGGCGGCGAATTCATTGAGATCATCGAATGGACCGACGACAGCCGCGACACCATGGTCTATCGCTTTCCGACCGTCGGCAAGGCGATCAAATACGGCGCGAAGCTGACCGTCCGCGAGGGGCAGTCCGCCGTCTTCGTGCATGAAGGCCAGCTTGCGGATGTCTTCGGACCCGGGCTTTATCTGCTGGAAACCAACAACATGCCGGTGCTGACGCGGCTTCAGCACTGGGACCATGGCTTCCGCAGCCCCTTCAAGTCCGAGATCTATTTCGTCAACACGACCCGCTTCAACGATCTGAAATGGGGCACACGGAACCCGGTCATCGCCCGCGACCCGGAATTCGGCCCGGTCCGGCTGCGCGCCTTCGGCACCTATTCCATGCGCGTGACCCAGCCCGCGCGCTTCATGTCCGAAATCGTCGGCACGGACGGCGAATTCACCCGTGACGAGATCAGCTTTCAGATCCGCAACGTGATCGCGCAGGAGTTTTCGCGCATGATCGCGGGATCAGGGATCCCGGTGCTGGATCTGGCGGCCAATACCGGCCAGTTGGGCAAGATGGTTGCCCGCGCGATCGAACCGGTGATCACCGCCTACGGCCTGTCGATCCCGGAATTCTACATCGAGAATATCAGCCTGCCCGAGGCGGTCGAAGCGATGCTGGACAAGCGCACCTCGATGGGGATCATCGGCGATCTGGACCGGTTCGGCCAATATGCGGCCTCCGAGGCGATGCTGAACGCCAGCCGCAATCCGGGCGGCGCGGGGGCGGGAATGGGCGCGGCGATGGGGGCCGCGATGGGCATGGGCATGGCCCGGCCCGGCCCTTGGGGGCCGCAGCCGCAGCCCGCGCCGCAACCCGCCGCCGCCGCCGTGCCGCCGCCCCTGCCCGACAGGCAGGTCGAAACGGTCTGGCACATCGCCGAGGGCGGGCAGGCGCAGGGCCCCTATGGGCGCGGCCATCTGGGCCGGCTGGTCTCGGAAGGCCGGTTCGGCCGCGACACGCTGGTCTGGACGCCCGGTCAGGACGGCTGGCTGCCCGCCGACGAGGTGCCTGAACTGGCACAGCTCTTTACCATGATGCCGCCGCCGTTGCCGGGCTGATCCGGGCGCCGATGCCGACCCCGCAGACCGAATATCGCTATCCCTGCGAAAATTGCGGCGCCAGCCTGCGATTCCGTCCCGGACAGCAGGTGCTTGTCTGCGATTATTGCGGCTACGAACAGCGCATCGGTGGCGGCGCCGCGCGCGCGCCGGCGCGCCAGTCGAAAGGCGGGGCCGAGGCCGAGGCCGCGATCCTCGCCAATCCCGAAACCGGCCGCGCGCTGCAATGGGACGCGGCGCACAAATCCCCCGATCTTCAGGAAGTGCCGCTGGATCGGGGTCTGCGACTGGACGCGGATTCCGCCATCGCGCAAGACGTGCGCACCCTGTCCTGTCCCAATTGCGGCGCCCGGTTCGAGATCTCGGGCGACAGCCATGCCGCCGTCTGCCCCTTCTGCGCCACGCCGGTGGTCACCGATACCGGCACCAGCCGCAGGATCAAGCCGCAGGGCGTCCTGCCCTTCGCGCTGACCGAGACACAGGCGCGCAAGGCGATGGAGGACTGGCTGGGCGGGCTGTGGTTCGCGCCCTCCGGTCTGACCGCCTATGCCCGGCGCGGTCGCCGGATGCGGGGCGTCTATCAGCCCTTCTGGACATTCGACGCCGATACCGTTTCGGCCTATTCCGGCCAGCGCGGCGACGCCTATTACGAAACGATCCATGTCACGCAAGAGATTGACGGCCGCCAGCAGCGCGTGCCCCGTCAGGTCCGCCGCATCCGCTGGCGCCCGGTTGGGGGCCGCGTGACGCGGCGCTTCAACGATGTTCTGGTGCTGGCCTCCGCCTCGCTTCCGCGCCGTTTCTCGGACGGGATGACGCCCTGGGATCTGTCGCATCTGCGTCCCTACAGCCCCGAATATCTGGCCGGTTTCGAGGCCGAGGGCTATACGATCCCGCTGGCGGACGGCCATGCCATCGCGCGCCAGGACATGGCAGGGGTCATCCTGAACGACGCCCGCCGCGATATCGGTGGCGATGAACAGCGCGTCGACCGGATCCAGACCGATTACGCGGCCGAGACCTTCAAGCATATCCTGCTGCCGGTCTGGGCCGCCGCCTATCGCTATAACGGCCGCAGCTTCCGCTTCGTGGTCAACGGCCAGTCCGGGCGGGTGATGGGTCAGCGGCCCTGGTCGGTCTGGAAGATCGCGGCCGCGATTCTTGCCGCTCTGGTTGCTCTGGCGGTTTTCCTGTATCTCGGTCAGGCAGGCGGTTATGTGTAGTTCGGCCGGGGTGCGGACGGATTGTCATACCGGGATGGTGAGGGGGCTGGAATGATCCTGTGCGCGGGCGAATCGCTGATCGACATGGTGCCCGAGAACGGCAATTTCCGCCCGCTGGCGGGCGGGGCGGTCTATAACACCACGGTCGCGCTTGGCCGTCTGGGTGAACCCACCGCCTATCTGTGGCCGATCAGCCGCGATCCCTTCGGCGAGGTGCTGCTGCGTCCGCTGCTGGAGGCCGGGGTCAATGTCGATCTGTGCCCGCGCACCGACCGGCTGACGACGCTGGCGCTGGTCACGCTGATCGGCGGCGATGCGCATTACGCCTTCTACGACGAGGGTTCCGCCGGCCGGATGCTGGCGCCCGAAGACATTCCCGCCCTGCCCGCCGATATCGAGGCGATCTTCGTGGGCGGGATCAGCCTTGTTCCCGATCCCTGCGGCGCCGCGATCGAGGCGCTGGTGGCGGCCAATCACCACGATCTGCCGGTGATGATCGACCCGAATATCCGCCCGTTCTTCATCCAGGATGCGGCTGCCTTTCGCGATCGCCTGTCCCGCCTGCTGCCCCTCGCCGATATCGTGAAATTGTCCTCGGATGATCTGGAATGGCTTCATCCCGGCCTTTCGTCCGAAGATGCCGCGCGCGAGGTTCTGCGAGGCGGAACCGGCATCGTGCTGCAAACCGGCGGCGCTTCGGGGGCGCGCGCTTTCTGGGCCGGCGAGACCGTCAGTGCCCCGGCCGTGCGCACCAATGTCGCCGACACGATCGGCGCGGGCGACACTTTCAACGCGGGCGTTCTGGCCAGCCTGCGCCGCCAGGGTGTGCTGACGAAGCAGGGCCTGGCATCGATCGGCCCCGGCCAGATCCGCGGCGCGCTGAGCCTTGGCGCGCAGGCCGCCGCGATCACCGTCTCGCGCGCCGGCGCGAATCCGCCCTGGGCACATGAAATGCCTGCCGAGGTCACCTACCCCTAGCCGGGGCTTGCGATGCCCGACGGCTCACGCGCCGTTTCCGCCAAGGGCAGAAGCGGCGCGTCGCGCATTTTCATCTGACGGCTTTCGGGCGATCCCCGTTCCCGCCGTTCCCCATCTTCGCGCGGCGGCAGAGCCGATCGCGGAAAGATCAGCCGCCAATCACGCGGCCAGACTTCCCGGCAAGCTTGGCGCGGTTCCAGAGCCGGTCCATCTCGGCCAGATCGCTGTCCTCGGGGCGGCGGCCCTCGGCGGCCAGGGCGGCCTCGATGGCGCGGAAACGGCGGGTGAATTTCGCATTGGCGCGGCGCAGGGTCCGT
>CERQ01125064.1_pt1 | contig 36075 bp, 39 predicted proteins | sample 530711 | NCBI WGS metagenome assembly CERQ01 (sample SAMEA2620882, study PRJEB7988) | marine metagenome | biome: marine biome (ENVO:00000447); feature: mesopelagic zone (ENVO:00000213); material: "saline water (ENVO:00002010), including plankton (ENVO:xxxxxxxx)" | depth 850 m | reverse complement strand
AATCCGCGTGTCCCTGGTTCGATCCCGGGTCGAGGCACCATTATTCAATAAGCCCTGATCAGAAATGGTCGGGGCTTTTTTGCTCTTACTGTTTGCTCGGTAGCAGATGCATCGGATTTAAAATCCGTTCCTAGAAATAGCGCACCGGTTCAAGTCCGGCCTCTGTTACCACTTTTAGATGTTGCAACAATAAACCGACCTTTGAGTCGGTTTTTTGTACCCAAAATTTAAGTAAGCTGAAAATCAATTGGTTAAGCCACTGTATTAGTAAAATGCGATGTATTGCGGTTTTCCTTCGGAGAAATTTAGCATACACTGCACTGTATGTTTAAACAGTAAGCCATTATGAATATATCTCTACCTTTGCCACTAGAAACTAACTCCTTGGATTCAATGTCCACACACATAGACTCAATCCGAATTCGAGCGAATTCGTTGTTGGACGAATCTAAACGAGGACAGATGGGTCAATTTATGACTCCGTCTGCGGCTGCGAGGTTATTGGCAGATATGTTTAGGGATCTCAGTGGAGATATTAAAGTATTGGACGCTGGTGCAGGTGTTGGTTCTCTTACTGGCGCACTTATTGAGAGAGCGTTGGAGAGTTTTTCCCCAAATACGATAGAAGCAAACGCATGGGAATTAGACAGCATATTAGTTGAAAACCTTCATGAAACGCTGGAGGTCTGCGAAGAAAGATGCCAAAGTTTAAATGTCTCGTTCGGTTCGAAGGTAAACTCCAGAGACTTCATAGAGCACGCAGTAGCACTATTAAAGTTAAAAGAATCAGGTGAAGAGACTCTAGTATTCAATAAAGCAATTCTTAATCCTCCATACCTTAAGATTTCTGCAAAAAGCAAAGAACGAGAATTATTAAGAAGCGTCGGAGTCGAGGCTGGTAATCTTTATTCTTGTTTCGTTGCACTCGCAATAATGCTTTTAGAAAAAGGTGGCGAACTTGTAGCTATTACCCCAAGAAGCTTCTGTAATGGCCCGTATTTCAATGACTTTCGTCGAATACTATTAAGCAATAACAATCTAACTAAACTCCATGTTTTTGAGAGTAGAACAAAAGCTTTCAAAGAAGATAAAGTGCTACAAGAAAACGTAGTCTTTCACATAGTCAAAGGTGAAGAACAAGGGGCTGTCGATATTGTATCTAGCACTTGTGCTGACGATCCAAAACCATCTATTCGAAGAGCAGAATTTAAGGAAGTAGTAAACCCTCACAATCCAAATCGTTTTATTCACATTGTTACCAACGATGAAGAAGCGTTTATTGCTAAAAGAATAGGAGGAATGCCCTGTTCCCTTGAAGATTTAGGAATTGAAGCAAGCACGGGTAAAGTCGTAGATTTTCGAACAAGAGAAAACCTTCGCTATGATATGGACGATTGCTCAGTACCTTTGATTTATCCAATGCATTTCAAGGAGGGTGCGATTGAATTCCCGATACCCAATTGTAAGAAACCCAATGCGATCTTGTTGAATGAATCGACAAAGAAATTAATGGTTCCAAACGGAACTTATGTGATTACGAAAAGGTTAACTGCAAAAGAAGAAAAAAGGAGAATAGTGGCAAGCCTTTATTCACCCGATGTTGCTCCTGTTGATTATGTAGGCTTTGAAAATAAAACAAATTACTTTCATTCTCACGGTGAACCATTAGAAGAAGATATAGCAAAAGGGTTGTGGGTTTACTTAAACAGTACTGCCGTAGATAAATACTTTCGGCAATTCAATGGTCATACGCAAGTAAACTCAACAGATCTCCGAGTATTAAGATATCCAACGAAAGCCCAATTACGGTCTATTGCCCAACAAGTAGAACTATTCGACCAAGTTTTATTTGACCAGCTCATAGACAGCCTCTAAGGTGTGCCACCAAATCTTAGAGGCTTAATTGGCAGTCTTAATCTATTGCTGAATTAGTAAGTTTCTTGAGGGATCTTCCCTTATCCAAAGATATGTCCCGTTAGCTAGATTTTTTAAGGCCGACTGACGAGATGCAGCTTTCTTCCAAGTTAAATAAGTCGTTGTAAACCCGACTCCAGATTTACCATTCCTTCGAGCAAAAGATTCAAGACTTTGTTTTTTGTGTATATCTACCTCACCATCACTTGTGACTGCCTCAATTACCCAAAGATGATTAGTTTCTCTGTTTAAAAGTAGTACATCTGGCATTGAATCTTCAATGGTTAATTCCAATCCAGCTGAGCTCAGCTTCGCTCTCTCGGCTTCAGAGATTCTGTCTCCATCTCCATCATCGACATAAATGACTTCATAATCTTTCAGGAAGCGCGCAGCATAAACTTCGTGGCTCAACCTGATAAGTCGACTATGCGGAGTTTCAACTTGATCAGAGGTTTCCTGAGCTTGAGCAGCTTGGAGTGCAAGCCTCTCACGTTTTACATCTTCACTCATCCAGATATCAGCTAACGATTGCCACTCATCATCTGTGGCCTTTAAAATTGCGAAGAAATCGGGGGCTAATCGATAAGCAGAGTTTGCACTTTTGGCTACTGGATGCCCTGGCCGAAATTCACCGTTTGAATCTAAATAAACCTTTTCTATTGCTCCTATTTCCCAAAAAGGTTTTAACCAATAATCCCTGCCTTCTCTATCTAGTTTGATATTGCGACCGCGTTGAAGAATTCCGACGTGAGTACCTATGTGAGCAACTGAAGCTCCATCACAGAACCTCAATCCTTGTTTCGCAGCTTTTGGATACCAGCTTTGTTCATCACATAAAAGTGAAAAGATAACATCAATCTTATTATCGTTAGCTTGGTCTATAGCAAGAAGTACACGCCTTACGCGTTCTTTAGATACTCCCTGATAGCTATCAGGTACCACTTGTTTCCCTTTAGATTGCGCCTTGTCGCGACGCGCAATCATAACGTCCTCAATCCCCATAAGATTCCATAATTAACTAAAATGAAAATCTTACGGTACTTATTGCCAAAGTTCCATTGACTTAATTCTTAAGAAGATACTTTCGCTTAAATTCCGCTTTTCGGAGTTCCGTGGAAGCTTCAGATAGTCCATTACAACGGAAAGCGGCATGTGCATCCCACCCAAAAGGCCAGCGTTTAAATTCATGTTGATGACAGGCAGGACAAGAACGCTTATGTCCTACGTTGGAAACAGGCTGCTTTTTCTTTTTTGTGGGTTTAGACTTTGTCGGTAGATTGGAAGCTGCGCTGCTTATTGACTTAACGTCTGGTATCCAGATAGCATCACCCTTTTCTGGCTCACCAAATGAGATGCGTTCCTGTTCGGGCAAGCTTGCTACCCATGCGGCACTGTAGGCATCCACTCTATCGTGCATTGGTCCAAGGCACATATTATCTGCTTGCGACCAATCGTCGTCGGTTTTAGGCCAACCAGTGTAATGCGACATGGCAGACAGCTGTAACTCAGCCTGATTCCCTTTGCTTTTATGGATATCAGCGACACCTAACTGTTTCACTGTCGCGTGTGGATAGACCTCTATACATTCGGCAACCTTACTCAGTCGCTCGTTCAAGGCGAAACCTAACAGCATAAAGATTTGGTGGGTATGTGGTAGGTTTTGTATTGGCTTACTCGCCTCAAGATGTGCAATTCCTTTTGCTTTAATCACCTTAAAGTCATTGGCAGAAGGTGTGGTGTAACAGCTAATACCCGCCTTATCGAGCGCCTGCTCTGCAAATCTACGATTAAGATGGTTATCCCGTGGCCGAAGCGGTGAGTCGATACCTATTCGGATTGGGCTTAAATGGAATGCGTCGCATACCGTTTCTATGTAACTGGCGACATTTTCTGCAAATGCCTGATTAACCCTGTCATCCAAGGTCCGTGCGTTGCCTAAACCTCTCGGTGGTTTTATTGGGTAGCTGGCTAACGGAAACGGCACTAATCGCCCATTTTCTAGAGTACAAATCACCAGTGGCAGGTATTTACCTTTCGCACAAGCGACATCGATACCGATAAACACGTCCATGTTTGTCTCTCCTATCTGTCAGGAATGAATATTTCACTGTTAAACGATACTACACGATTGGAATTAATACCCAATCAAGGCATTGCCTGAGTTAATATATTTTCGATATTTAACAAGGATGTTCAATTATGCCAAGAAAAAATACTTCGTTTGCGGACCTTCTTTTCCAAGCGCCGTGGTGGGTTTCGGTTATAACGGCAGCAATTATCTATGTTGTAATGGGCCACCTACTGCCTTCTGTTGAAACTGGTAATCAGCTTATCAACATGGTCTTTAAAGCACTCGCTATTCCTGCCCCTTATTTTGCAGTGTTCATATTATTCATCGCGCCTTTTTCGTTTTTTAATGGGCGTCGGAAAGCCAAGCAATTAGATGCGCAAAAGAGTATTGAGACCATTAGACAGCTGCATTGGCGCAATTTTGAGGAGCTAGTGGCAGAAGCCTATCGGAGACAAGGTTATCGAGTAACCGAAGGTGGTTTTGGTGCTGACGGTGGTATTGACCTAGAACTGAGGAAAGGCGAAGAGCGTGTGCTTGTTCAGTGCAAACAATGGAAGGCACAAAAAGTTGGTGTCAGTGTGGTACGCGAGATGTTTGGGGTATTAACCGCCAGTAATGCAGACAAGGTTATCGTCATCTGCTCAGGCAGATTCACCCAACAGGCGATAGACTTCGCCTCTGATAAACCAGTGACACTCATTGACGGAAATGAACTGCTCTATCTTGTTCATGAAGTGCAAACAGAACCAAAAGTAGAAACGGTTAAACAAAACGTCTGCCCTAGGTGTGGCAATGAGCTTGTAGAACGGCAAGCAAAACGTGGCGCTCATGCTGGAAACGCCTTCTTGGGTTGTTCTACCTTTCCAAAATGCCGTTACACCGAAGAATTATTTTAAGGAAAATAGATGAAAGACTTGGATGTTCATAAAAAAGTAGCGGTACTTATTGATGCTGATAACGCCCAACTATCGAAGTTATCTGCCATTTTGGATGAGATATCAGCGCACGGTCATGTGCTTATCAAGCGTGCCTATGGTGATTGGTCTGTTGAAGCCCTTAAGAACTGGAAAACGTCACTCAATGAGTTAGCCATCCAGCCTATTCAACAATTTGCCTATACGACAGGTAAAAACTCAACGGATGCGTCGATGATCATTGATGCTATGGATTTGCTCTATTCAGAGAAAATCGATGCATTTGCATTGGTGTCCAGTGACAGCGACTTTACCAAGCTTGCGTCACGTTTGAGAGAGTCAGAGAAGTTTGTCTTTGGTGTAGGTGAAAAGAAAACGCCAGTGTCGTTCAGGAATGCCTGTGATGACTTTATCTTTACGGAAAACCTTGAAGCCGGAAAAGTATCTAAAACAGGAAAGTCCAAGCAAACAGGAACTAATACTTCCAATGGTGCAGAGGAGTTAATACCGGCACTTCTTAAAGCATGGGAGCTTTATCAAAATGACGATGGATGGGTGAATGCGGGCCCAGCTGGCAGCTTCCTAAAACGTGCGAAGCCTGACTTTGACCCAAGAACTTATGGTGCAGCAAAAGTTACCGATATTATTTCAAGTCTGTCGACCGTCTTTGAAATGACGAGACAAAAAGGAAAAGGGACGACACAAATCATTCTGTACCGCCCCATCTTCGCAACATCTTAGGCTAATCGATATCCCAAGGCGGAAGGTCATCATCGATAACGGCTGACCGTTTGATGGGTTTCTGTTCTTTGGGTTTGGCTTTCGGTTTAGACATCGCTTTCTTTTCCTTTAGATAACGATGGTAAGCACGCCCTGCCTTTTCGAGGCTCGGAAAGCCTTTGTATTTATTGTTGCGATAACCTTTTACTTGCGCTTCCGTCTTTTCCCAAGTGGTGTAAATCCCAGGCTTAACACCTTCGAAAACAACATAAGCTGCATGTCTACGGGAAAGTTTTATATCGTCAAAACCTCTTGGCATAATCCTGTCCTTACTGTGTTTAATCATTCCCTAACTGTTTACAGTTTTCAGAAATGCCACTGGGTTTATTCGGAAATACTCACAGTGAAGGCCTCTAATTCAAGCAAGTAATACAAAAAGTTGCCTTCCCATATTTGATACATGTCTTTTGCCTGTTCGATAGGAAACACACCGAAGAGGTTTTGAAAGACACCTGATTGGAAATCGAAGTCGAGCTCTTTAGTCAGTTCCGCATAAGGTCCACTACCGATGTAAGCAAAATCGGTGATGTAGCAGATATGCCACATGTTGTCGCGTTGTTCGAGCCTTATCTCGACCGGATGAAAGCCCCCTCTTTTGGCACAATAGTTGGGATCTCGAAAATTAAGAGTAACCGCCTCGCTGTGCTGTTGGTTATTTCTTAACAGATTATCAATTTCATGAACAAATTTTGTTGAGACGGGCAACGCCAGTCCATCGTAATGAATACGCATAAAATACCTCGAATATATAGAATGGATGTGATGTGCGCCTTTGGGCGCTAGATTCGTTGGAAGAACACTAATTTATTAGTATGCAGATAAGCCAAGCACCTATCTTTGCGGCAATACCTTATTGCTAAATGAATAAAAGCGGATAAGGCTCGTTTTGTTATCCGCTTTCTACTCTCTATTGCTTAGCCTTCTTCGGCACAGCAGGTTTAAGTAAGAAATCATCCAGCTCACCGGACTCTGTCGCTTTGATGATGGTGTCAATCACCTCAGGCAGTTTGGCCTTATCACCGACATCAATGGCCGGTTTACCTTTTTGTATATCGATGGGCTTGTTGTTCACTTTGACTTCCAAATAGTAGTGGTCGTCACTGTCGTAATACCACGGCCTAACGCTGGTAGGTCGACGTTGAACGGTGACTTCGCCTGTTTCGGGATTTTTGACTTTTTTATCCCGAAAGGCTTCGAAACGGCGGTTCTCTATCATGCAGACAGCCATCTCTTTTTGCTGCTCCAGCTTTTCAATAAGCCTGAGACGTTTGCCAAGAACCGGTGGTTTTGGCTCGATTTTAGGACGAGCGATAACCTTGAGCGAACTCAATACTGATGTAGTCATGTTGTATACCTTCTAGGTTGGTTTAGTTGGCTATAAAGCCGATTGGGGTTTTAGGTTGTTTGCGACGGTTTTCCTCAACAAGCAGTGAGAGTGCCTGTTTGCGGTAGTCCGTCTTGGGGTTAAAACGCATGTGTCTGGCAACGATTGCCAAATCACCTGGCGTAATATGTTTAAGCTGACTGAGTGTAGAGGCCTCAGACTGCGTGAGAGCGCGTATGCCAAGCGTTTGCTTGTAAAGCTTGTGCAGTTGCTTAACTGACAAGTACGTGCATTCAAGCTTGATATCAAAGCGTCTAAGCACTGCATGGTCTAACTTGGCTGCATAGTTAGTGGCAGCAAACACGGGCTGTGTATTGCACTCTAGTTGCGTCAGCAGTTCATTGACCAGTTGTACATCGTGTTGGGCAGTCAATTGCTGCCTGCTTGCTAACAGACTATCGACCTCATCCAACAACAAGATTGCCTGTTCGCGATGGGCACGATAAAACAGCTCAGATACCTGTTGCTCGCTTTCACCAACGTATTTGCTAAGCACATCAGATGCAGAGACACGGATAATGGCCTTGTCATGCATCTCAGCAAGGTGATGGACCAGTGCCGTTTTACCTGTACCGGGTGGTCCGGTGAGCAATACACGAATAGGCGCATCGCATTTAATCGCATTCTCGATGTCGCGAATTCGCGACTTAGGGCCTTTGATGTTAAGCAGGCTTATATCAAACGGTATGTCACCTTGGTATTGCGGAACAGATTCCAATAGGCCAGATGCGATTAAGGTGTTCTCGGCCACTTCGGTTACCGTCTTTTCGGCATCGTTCCCCGAGTGATTTACCAAATGGGCAACATGGCAGGCATTATCGATGACCGCTGGCGTGAGGTTATCTGTCTTTGCCCACTGATGTTTGAACGTCTTGGACAGACGCAAGCCTTTACTTGATTTTTGGATAATGGACTCGAGCTGTGATGCAGGCGGTGCGGTAACTTCCATCACCAGCTTGAACCGTCGAATATAGCTCGGCTCTAGCCAGTTGATATAATTCGTTATCCAGATGCACGGCACTTGGGTCTGCTCAATAAACCGCTGAAGCCGTTCTTTGGTATATCGGGTATCGGCTTGGTCGAACAGACTTTCACATTCATCGATTAACAATATGGCATTGCTGTTATCGCCCAATAAGGTTTGTAACAGCTTTAGGCTTTGCAAGCGTTCGTCACTGGCAAATGGATAACCGAATTCATTCTGCGTAACCGTCTGCTTGGTGTCTTTTGCATGTACCTCGATAAGATGACGGTGAGTGACTTTTGCGAGCGTTCTGGCAAACTCGGTTTTACCATTGCCGCTTTCGCCGTAAAGCAGCAGTGAAACACCCGATAACTGTTTATCAATTGCAGCATGTAGGTAATCACTCACCAATTCATGATTAATATGCGAAAAGTCTTTGAGCCCGAACTGTGCATTTGGGCTGCTCGTCATCAACGGTGCTAGCAACTGCTCTTTTGTGCTTATCGTTGTCGTCAATAACGCGTTTCGAAGAAAGTACGGCAGACCCAAGGTCGATAAATTGTCGATGTCCATGCTGTCGACAAAACCGAGTTCGAACAGCTGTGACTGTGCATCATGTAATGCTTCGATACGCGACTCGAACATGTGGCATAAGATGCGCTGGTTAGTCAGACGCTGGACGGTAAATTCCATGTCAGAGTAAAGCTTCGCGAAGCCTTCATTGATGGATAAAAGCATCGTGAACAGCATTATCTCGCCGCATGGATGTGGTAGGCCAAACAGCTCACACACCTTATCAACGTTTCTTGATAACCGTAGTTCTTCTGACGACAGAGTAAGACTTGATAACAGTACCTTTTTGACGTCCTGCTTCTTCAACATCTTGGCAAGGCGAACATGTTTGTCTATCACTTTAGGCAGCGTTGCAGGCCAGTCAAAGTCAACGTGTGATGGTGTCACGTCCAATAGTCGTAAAGCCAGCTTCGAGCCTAGTGCAGGCAATGCGCTGGATACCATATTGCGCGATGTCATAGCAGCAGACCTGCATCACCATAACTAAGCTCATCTGCTGCCTTGCGCATCGTTTTATCATCACGCTTGTCGTAAATGACGGTGGTTGAGATATCCGAGTGCCCTGCCATTTGCCGGACTGTGTTTAGGTCTGCGCCTTGGTCTAACAGTCGGGTGATATAGGTTCGGCGTAAGTCATGAGGTGTGACTGTGGGTAAACCTAACTCTTTGAAATACCGTTTAACGAGCGAGTAAACCAATTCACCGTTAATAGGATTGCCGGTATGTGCGTGACCACCGCGTTTTACCGTACAAAATAGGTAGCCAGCCTCGTCGCTACGCACCTCTACCCAATCTTCAATAGTGACTTGCACCCAGTCAGGCAGATAAACAGTTCGTGACTTATTGCCTTTGCCATGTGCCACAAACAGCGTTCGCTTTTCTCGGTCATAGTGCGCAAAGTTCAGGTCAGCGACTTCGCTTCTGCGCAGACCACATCCTAGCATCACAGCAAAGATGGCATAGTTGCGCAGTCCCAACGGTGTGCGGTTTTGTGCCAGCAGTCGGAACAACTTTCTTACTTGATGCACCGTAAGCGGTGTACCGGCATGCTGGCCATGCTTTACCTTAGGAACAGATTGAAGGTTGAGATAATGCTGTTGGTCGACTTGGTTGGTAATAACGGCAGCTTTCACAACACCGCGTATCGCCATCATTGCTCGGTTGATACTACGTGGCGCAAAGCCTTCACGTAGAAGGGTGTTTTGAATGGAAAGCGCCTGCGCATAATCGACGCAAGCAAGCTTGGCGGGTAAATCAACAAGCGACCAACCCATGACAACAGCAATACCTTCTAACTGAGCCTGAATTGACCGCTTGCTATTTTGTGACAACCTAGCCAAATACAGCGCATACGGACACTGAGCATCCATAGAAACCTCCTGAATAAGCGTTTTTGAGTGGGAAATAGGTGGCTGCTGGACCACAGCCATATCCACAATGTAACGCCTAATTCAGGTAATTCCTGCCGCTATTTTTGACCTATTTAGTGCAGATTTAATTTTATACAGTCTAACGATGACAAGCTTCCCTTATCGAGCGTTTTAGTTGTTTCTTAAATTTTCCTGAACTTGTGCTTTTCTGGTACTTTGCCAGAATTATGTGCAATGCGGTGCCGCTTAGAAGTAAATCACTTACCCATTTCTGCACCCAAAAGATTTTGTCTTTATTGCTGACCTGATTAGAAAGTTTTTCTATTTGTTCAAAAATCTTAAGTTTGTCAACTTCGTTATACTTTCCTTTTGTATTCTGCCCCGGTGTACCGATAGGTTTATCTTTTTGTGAATTGGATATCACCTTGGCTTTGGTTTTGCCTTCCTTAGGCATCGATGCTCCTCCCTTAGAAGAGACAGGAGATTCAGCATCACTAGCGGAGGATTGCGGCGCGGACGCATTAGCCTCAATATATTTTTTTTGTTCAGACTCCGTGAGTTTAGAGCCGATATTTTTTTCGTCCAGAAGGTATTTCTTAATACAGGTCAAAAAATTCACTGTTTGAGTTCGTCTCTTTCCGACTTTTTTATGTTCGAGGACATTAGCCCACACTCCTTTGTAAAAGGCATGTTTATCTAAGGTGTGGGAGAAAGTATCTTCAGCTTCTTTATGTAATAAGTCCAAGTCGCTAGCCTTTATCGAACCAACCTTACTAAAATCGCCATCAAATATGACTAGCTCAGTCGATGCACGACGCTTCTCCTTATAAACCTCCTGCCTTGATATAGGAAAGTGCCATTCGATAAAAGTGGTTCTGTCCAGAGCCCCAACTGTTTTATACCAATTTAACTCTAATGCACAGTAACAAGTAATCCGTCTATTAGGCTGCTCAGAGGCAATCTTCTCAAGTCTTTCATTTATTTGTTTAGATGTTTCCGTCTGCAACTCTTTAAGTTGCTTTTGATTTAATGCAGTAAAAGCATTTTCTGTGTTTTTGGTATGATTTTGCTGTTCAGTCATCCTCTAAGTCGTTATTAAAATCGGTTCGTTCTGTGTATGGATCAAAGTCTGGATCGTCTTCAAAGTCCTCAAACTCTATTTCAGTATTGATATCACGAAAGAGATACAATGTTGGATCGTTCGCTTCGTTTACACCTTGCATTACTACTCTATGGAACATGTTTGCTTGCCCAATGGCTAATTCGATGATCCGAACATACGCCCTCAAAGCTTCAGGAATTTCTCCTTCGACAAATTTCGTCCACCTTTCATGAAAAAACTCATATTGTTCGGGTAGTGAGAGCTCATCAAACATCATGCGGATTTGCCGTCCTTTACGAATTCGCAAGTACTCCGCCTTTTCGACCTCTTCAATCTCTCTTCTTCGATACAACACTGGATACAGTGACTTTGTAATATCTCTGATCCTTTTTGGTGTGCATTTTGAAGCTTTTTTTAGTCCTCCTAAACTCTCAATTACTTTATTTAAGATATCAACAGTAGAGCATTCTGATAAGGCAACTGCGCTATGAAAATCAAAAAAACCGATTCGTTCTTCTCCTATCAAATGAGCTTGAACATGGCCTGCATCAAATATCTTGAATGCCCTTTCTTTCTCACGAGGCATTTCTTTAATTCTCCATTGCACTAAGCTTTCATAACCCATTAGCCTCCACATTTCCTTATTGTCGAACTCCACCGCAGCCTTGCAATTATCTGGGTAACTACCAAACGCAATTAGTCTAGTTAGCTTCTCCGCGATTTTTATCCTTTTCCTTCTCCTCTCACCCATACTTACAACCCAAAATGAAAACAATAATTAAATTCTTGATCAACAATAGCATTAATGTCAATACCTTTATTTATGTAATCTTTAGGAATTTAAAGTTTTCATATTAAAAACCATTTAATAGGACTAAGGTTTTTATTTTTAAAACCTTCCATTAATTCAAAGTACTTTGTAAACTTTGGACTCATTTGATCTGTGGAGGAACGGGTAGTGACAAGAAAGGCACGGCAATTTCAATCAGGAACTAGGGGAAAGATGATAGAGTCTGTCCTGAAAGCAAGTAATGATAAGACAAAGAGTTTTTCTAAATTGTCTGTTGATATCGCTTTATTTCTCATTACTAGGGGTACGACAAAATCGCTTAAATCTCAGTTTTATAAAGATTTGCACACGTTGGCGGAGAAAGTTGCTGATTATTCTGGAAGGGAATCTGTGCCTACTAAAGGTGCTATGAGCTTGGCTTTAAAAAGAATTTCAGAAGCAGGTTTGTACAATTACCAATTCGACATGCCAGCTAATAAAGAGAAACATGGAGACAGACGGGGAATAAGATTGTCTTTAATCAAAATTGAGTGACTTGTTTGTCGCGATTTCGCGACAAATTTTACTAATAAAATCAATGACAATACTAATTTGATCTTTTAATACAAGGATCAAATTTATGACCAGTCATTTACTTAATGTAGTATCTCAACAAGTAACTATTCTTAATAATTTATATAGTGACAGTGGGCAATCAAAGGCTGTTAACGAACAAGCATTACTGGATATTCTCAACAATAAGAAACTACTACGTAAATATGGATATAGGCTCCATAAACAGTTATCAGGCAAACAAACTGCAAACTGTCTGCTAGACAAAATTGAGCTGACAATTGATGTTACTGAGGCGGAGCAGACATCCATATTTACGACATTGAAGAGGTTTAGCGCAAGTGTTTCTGACTCGTATGAACTTCGGAATAGGACAGCCACAAGACAACAAAGATACCTTTCCAAGTATGCCAAAAGATTATCTGTCATTTTTAGATCTGGCGTTAAAGTCGTTTTGCTCTATGAGCCCATCATGATAGCAAGGCGAATAAAAGTATCGTTTAACCCCACTAAGTTGTCGGAAGAGCAGTTGATCCAATTCTTTACGTTATTAAAGACAGCACTTGGAAAGAGTAGATATCAGGAAGTCGTATCTAGCGCATTCTTAAATGTGATAGAGCGAGCAATCGATTTATACCGAATACCAAAGCTATTTGTACACGTATTATGCGATTCTAGAGCCAGCGTTACGTTCCGTAGACGTGATGACGGCAACGGTATTTGGTGCGAATTTGAAAGGTATGGTTCACGCAATTCTAACCCATTTAAAAGCTACGACATCCCAGCTAGGGTTTGTAGGATCAAGAACCAAGATTGTAGCTACAACCAGTTAAAAGATATCCATGGCACTGTTCGCCTTGAAAGAGTATTCAATGGGCACAGTCAAAGTAATGAAAAAAGAAAGACCCTTTCTTTGCAAAGTATAGGTACTATCTCAGAAGCATTCCGAGGTATCAGAGTGATGAAACCTACTTTTTTCGTAGAACTCAACGATAGTGAAAAACTAGAGGTGCTCCGCAACGGCCTACACGCTGTTTTTAAGACGCTGGAGCCGGAGAAGAAAAAAGCGGTATTGAGGCATGAATGTATCACTGATAAGGGAAAGATCGAATCACAATTTCGCAAGTTATTAACCAGTCTCGCTAGTACTTTGATTGGCCTTTAACAAACTTTAGTTAGGTCAAATTAGTAACGGCAATGTTCTCATAAGCCAATTATTGTGTGAAGTTTAGGTGACAGCTCCTTCAATTGAAGATGAAAGCTTTGCTAAACACGATAAAAGCATATTTATGTCAGTTGGGGATACCACGATTCTTTGGTCTAATTTATACGAGATATCGCCTGATTTGTTGATATACGATTGGTCCACTATCCCCTCATTATGGGACAGAATATGCCTCTTCTGAAATAATATGTGTAATTTAGAGAGCTCCTGTGGCGTCAACCAATCAGAATATCCTGAACCTACTGCACTTTCCCAAAGTTCGCTTCCCTGTTTTAGCCTCTGAAATGCATTAAACGGGGGGTTACCATACGGTTCATAACGTCCTTCGCAATACTTCTGAAATGCAACGACACCATCAATGATACAGGACTCAATCATGGACCTGCTGGTGATTTCCGCTTCATCCTTTCCAGCAGCCTCAACGAGTGCATTTCGAACAATAGATACGTTATCAACCTTAGCTTTTATTTTTCTCAAGGAATCGCTAAACATTCTTACAACGGAGTTATGCCCACAACAAGGGCAAAAATAGGCACTCCCAATTACAGAAAACCTCGTATCACATTCTTCGCAGGTTATCTCTAGCTTCATAGCCTCTGCTGCTTTAGCGGGGATAGGTTGCGTCCTTTTTTTACCTCCACTCACCTTCATAGACATAGAAATAAAGCCACCTGTGGGCTGTCTACGATTAAATCGTTGCGCATCAGATAGCATAGCATTATGAATTTCGCCTTTTATCATTGATTCAACTTCGGATTTACTATGCTTTACTTGCTCAATCGAATACCACTGCTCCTTAGGTGCTTCGTGACGACAAAAAGGACACCATACAGCCTCGCTCTTAACTGTGTTGGCCCAATCATCTTGATGAACCTTGAAAAGAAACTCGCACTCTTCAGACGGGCATTGTTTATCAATAAAACCTTTTTCATCTGGATCAATTGGAATTGAAACGTGCTTCGTTTGCTCAAGCCTTTTTAGTGCTTTCTGTAAATCCTTAAACATTTTATGTTCTCCTAATAATACACACCAAAAAACTATATAAAAAAACAGAACTGTATATACAAACAGTTAAGGGGGCTGTACAATTTATAAGCAGGAATACAACCAAGCCAGAGGTGACATATGGGCAGAAAGCGTGTAACAACTACAAATGAAAACTCCACTGGTCGTAATACGACTTTCCACGATAACTTCACAAATCAGGATATGACTAGAAGCCAATTTGTTCGGCAAATTGAATCTGGCAATTACGAAAATTACCATGTCCGAGTAATCAACGGTATTAAAACGCCCGTATCCAACCCTGATAAAAACGTAAACAACAATCTAGACTAATCTAGTTAGGAATGGATTCCTTACTTTTAAGTTAAATCCCGAGTGCCAGCTTAACGATAGAAGGCATATTATAATGATCACATAACGTCAGCCTCTTTGCAGTTGGAAAGTCCAATGTCTTTTTGCTTCTCTAAAAGAGCCTCATCTTTGCTAGTGCGTTTTCTTAATAATAGATCGAGTCAACTTACTCGATGTAAAAAATTAGAAAATAATTACTGGCTATACGCGTGAAGACAATCAGACTCGCCAAGATAAAACCCAGAAATAGCCCCATGTTAATGGATTAAAAACAACTATTTCAAATTGCTTCAACGCAGTAATTTGCTTGTTATATAACAAAGCATCGTCAAGCTAGCCTCTTCGTATTTCTTCTTCTAAAAGTTTTACGAAAGTCGGCAGTGAAACATTGAGGACATGACACAGTTCTCTTAGCTGAATAATATCTAGTCTTCTTACTCCACGCTCGACATCGCTTATGAAGGATTGGGGGCGACCAAGCGCAGCCGAACATTGAGCTTGTGTAAGCCCTGATTTTGCTCTGGTCGCTCTGATAACTTTCAACAAAATATCGTGTTCGCGTGTATACAGTGTCTTTGACATATCCGCGTCTCATTAATTGGCGGACAGTCACTCTATATCTGAATTTTAGATATCTGATTTTCAGATATTGTGTTAAGTTTGTGTGTGAATTGTTTGACGCAAGAATTGCGCTCGAACGCAACATTCTCAGTTCATCAGAGGACGATGCTCATGCACACTATCCCCCACGCTGTACAAGATATTCCGCTAGGTGAAGGCAGTGACTTTAAGGATGAAATGTTAGGTCTCACACGCTATGCGCTAGCACTCACCCAGTTCATCGTGCAGTGCGGTACGCCCATGACTATCGCTATTCAAGGCGACTGGGGTACAGGTAAAACAAGTATGATGCGCTTAATTGAATCGACACTTGCCACTGACGAAACAGTGAAGGTCGGCTCATTCTGGTTCAATACATGGCAGTATTCGCAATTCTCTTCGAATAGTTCATTGTTGCCGCTCATCTTCTTGGAAAGCTTAACGCGACAGCTTAAACAGCGGCTTGATGAAAAAAGTTCTGACATGCTGAAGAAGGTTCAAGGCTCATTAAATACCCTTAAACCCTTTCTATTTGCCGCAGGTCGCGGAGTTGCCTATGCTGCAACTGGTGGTATTGCTACGGAGGTTTACGACGAAGCGCGGAAACAAGGTGGTGTAGGAAATACCAATACCTTGGCATTGTCTGATGCACTATCGAACCTAAAACGCGACTTGACGATGTATGTTGAGAAAATATGCGTGGATGAGGGGCTTAACCGCATCGTTATCTTTATTGATGATTTAGATCGCATTCGCCCTGAAAGTGCTATTGAGTTACTTGAGACGCTTAAGTTATTTGTCGATATTCCCAAATGTGTGTTTGTGTTGGCACTTGATATAAGTGTGGTTAAAAAGGGCGTAAGTGCTAAATTTGGCACCGATGAAGTAGATGCCGAAGGGCGAAGTTTTTTTGATAAGATTATTCAACTTCCTTTTCAAATGCCAACTGTGACCTACGGTGCACACATCAAAACGTACCTCACTCGCTTGTTAGAACGTTCAAACTACGGCAATGGCATGTCTGATGAAGGATTAACGACATGTGCGAATCTACTTATTACCAGTATAGGTACCAACCCCAGAAGTATTAAGCGATTAATTAATGTGTTGTCGTTGATGAGCATTTCACACAATCTCGATATGTCTGAAGACAAGCTTGATTTAGATGGAGACGAGCACAACCAGTTACTTTTATTCGGATTTACGTGCTTTCAGATTGCTTACGAGCCACTCTTTTCACTTATATATCGCACCGAGAGCTTAGATTTTTTATTGCTTGACTCACTAGATTGGGATAACCACGAAGAAGATCCGCATCTCACAGAGTTCATTCGACTAATAGAACGCGCTGAAGCCGATAACAAACAGCCAGAAGCTTTTTTAACGCTGTTAGCCAATGTTGTTGATGAGGATGGAAGTGGAGATTTTGACGACGCTGAAATGCACAAAGTTAAGCGCATCGCACAAGGACTTCAATTAACCTCGGTAGACGATGATGACTCTTCATATTCGAGCTCACGAGCAGGTACGGACGAAGATAGGAAAAATGCTATTTCTTCATATTTTGGTGCGCTACTTGACGATATAACCCAAGAGACATTCAACTTCCTAACTATACCAACACTGTCCCAGAGTAAAATCAAACGAGACGGTGATACGACACGATTTAAAATCATGTCAAAAGCAAAAACAACAAATTACTCAAACGCGGCATTTTCATTCGCGATTTCGGATACTGCAAGAATCTACGATTATCCAGATACGATGTCACTTGTTTGTGAAATTACTGTCGAGGATGGTGACAACATCATGATGCAGTACGCCAGTGGAAGACGAAAGGCACACCGTGCGTTAAACGACATTTGTAGCGAGATGGAAGCGGTGGCATCACAGTATGAGATCGACGTTCATGCGCATGCATATAAAAGCATCATTGTCATCGAGAAGGTGATAGAGCTTACCGACGACGTAGAACAGGACCATCACGAAGTCAAACAGGGTTTATTTGAACTAGACCAATGTCTTAGCGAGCTGTTAGGAGTAGAGTAGCGCATTATGAGTGACTTAGAACGCGTTCAGTTTTTCTACGACAATGGCAACATTGAATACATCGGCACGGTACACCCAGTCACGCAGCAGTTTCACGGTAAAGGCGTTTTGTTCGCGGAGGAAGGGCACTTACTTTATGTCGGTGAATTTGCGGAGGGTGATTTTGAAGGTGAAGGCACTGCTTATTTTCCAAACGGAATCAAGTTCAGTGAAGGAACATGGGTAGATAATAAACTGCATGGTAAGGGTAAAGTTTATGATGAACAGGGAAAGTTGGGTTATGAAGGCTATTTAAAAGATAACCGTCCTTGTGCAAGACGTGATGTGGAAAACCCTGAAGAATGGGCCAAGGTAGAAGATGTCAAAGCCAGCCATAAGGCACTTGAAACTCTTATGGAGGAGTTAGATGCTTTTATCGGTTTAGGCGCGGTTAAAAAAGAAATCAAAAGTCTTATTAACCTTGTTAAGGTACAAAAAATTAGGCGTGAACATGATTTACCTGAGTTATCTATAAGCCTTCATATGGTATTAACAGGGAATCCGGGCACAGGTAAGACGACCATCGCTCGTCAGATTGCTAGTATCTTAGGCACATTAGGTGTGTTGTCCAAAGGTCACATGGTAGAAACTGACCGTTCGGGACTAGTCGCGGGGTTTGTGGGGCAAACAGGTATCAAGGTAACTGATATAGTAGATGAGGCAACGGGCGGCGTACTATTCATAGATGAAGCGTATGCATTAGTAAAAGACGACCGAGACCAGTATGGCGAGGAAGCCATAGCAACATTGCTTAAACTCATGGAAGACCGTCGTGACGATTTGGTAGTTATTATGGCTGGCTACCAAAAAGAAATGAACGCAATGCTTCAAGTAAACCCAGGGCTTGCATCGCGTTTCAACCGTTTTATCGACTTCCCTGACTATAACGCCAACGAGCTTTTATCTATCTCTGACCTTATCTGCAAACAGAGCGGGTACGTGCTTGATGATAATGCGAGACAGTTCCTAACTAAAGTTTACAACATCGCCATTAGCAGAAAGAAAAAGAACTTCGCGAACGGTCGCCTTGCGAGAAATCTGTTCGAACGAGCCATAATTCATCAATCAAATCGTATCATTACTGAAAACGCAAACACCGAGTTGGCATTAACTACGATTCAGGTTGAAGATTTTAAAGCAGTACTAAAAAATAAGGAAATTCAGCTATGAGGTGTCGATTAGCTTACGTAATTGTCTCTGTAATTATGTTGTGTTTTTTGTCGCCAAACGTTACTGCGCAAACAAATCAAAACCAACAAACGCTGCCAGAAGCGGTACAAGATAAAGCGGAAACAATCAAAGATGAAACAGGACTAAAATCAATCAGCTCTGAGCAGTATGACGCTATTATCATCGTAATGTTGGTCATTGTTCTTTGGGGAACCATAAGTGGGTTCAGGCAAAATACAACGGTATTTTACAACTTCGATGACCTAGCATTGTGTTTTGGCATGATTGCCTCACCAGCTGCAATTGGCTTCGTCTGGATGATTTTCAATTTTTCTGTAGACCTGTATTTTATATTGTCCGGCATCGCGGTTTTAGCATGTTTGTTGGGAGTCCTTCAGTACACATGGAAATCGGGTGTTAGAGGAATGTTTCCTGTTGTGTTTGTGACGAAAGTGTTTTGGGGCACGCTTACGATGTTGGCGATATGGTGGTTACTCTCACCTCCAGGAAAAAACGCAGAATCGCGACGCAGCGCAAGGGCATTTGCAACGATGTTCCTATTAATTGCTGCGCCTGTTGTCGCGAGACTCGTAAAGTACAAAGAGGGAAATTTTTTCAACCCGACTAGCCTGTCCCGTTCTGGCATTACCAATATCGGAAAAATCAGGAACTCATTTAAAGGTGATAATAATTAATAACCTAGGCAATATAACGTTAATGTAAAAGAGATTAAAACAAGGCAATCATGAATCGCAATACACCAACACTCATTCTTCTGAGTTTGTTTATATTTGCATGCGCATTTCCCAGTGGTGCTAATACCCAAGTAAAAAAAAGCAATTCTGGTATATGTCATGACACGTCGAGCGCATCTTACAATCGAACCAAGAATTTCGAAGCCTTTAGTACTATTGAAGCTTGTCTTGAAAGCGGTGGTCGATTACCCAAAGGAAAATCGGCATATCAGCAGGCTGAAAAAGAGGCGTTAAACGAAGGTAGGGCCTTCACCTCTGACTATGACAGGGCCGATTGGCCGCATTGGATTGATGATGATAGTGATTGTCAGAATACACGCCATGAAATGTTGATATCAACGTCTAACATTCCTGTCATGTTTAAAACCGATAGAGGATGCCAAGTTGCCGTCGGTGAATGGTATGACCCGTATTCTGGGGATGTATTTAGCGATTCTGGTGCGCTTGACCTTGATCACATCGTACCGCTTAAATTTGCGCACGGTCATGGTGGTGACAAATGGCCCCGAGATAAACGGCAAGCATTTGCAAATGATTCTGACAACCTCTTGTTGGTCAAAGCGTCACTCAATCGACAGAAGGGGGCTAAAGGTTTAGACGAGTGGTTACCACCAAATCATGCTTACCGATGCGAGTACATAGAGCGATTTATGGACGTCATCGATAAATATGGTCTTCTACTTATTCCCAGCGAAAAAAGAGTCATCAACAGAATGCGAAAAGCTTGCACAGGTAATTAGCCCACGAAGCATGACGGAAGAGTCATTATGAAAAATAGAACAACCGTGCGCTAGTCCAGTTACTTCTTCGATGAAAGTCAGTTAGGTTTACTCGTATTGTTTTCTTAAATAGGTTTTTGACATGGAATGTTCATGCGCTAATGAAGTGAAAGCTATTGTCGCAGATACCTACCTTGCTTATACATCCGACATTGATGGTGCAGAAGCATTTAGACGCTTCGTTTCGAGAGCAAAACCTCTTTTTGATGTTAGGAGAGACCCAAGGTTTTCTGCTTTTACAGACGAAGAGCTAATTGATGAAATGACTCTGCTAGAAGCAGATATTCTTATTGTATTAAAAAGACATTTGTAGAAATACTTTCAATCTGGAGGAGCTCTCGAAAATCGACAGTAATCGACTACAAAGCTAAAAGTTGATGGTTCTTTGAAAAACAATGTCAGTTTTTTAACCCAATTTGTTTAAATAGTAGGTGCACAACTCATGATTAAACGTTGAGGAGTATATAAATGGACTAGGTCATAGCTGCAATGTAGTATAATTATATGCATCCCAATCGGAGGGGAAAGATCCTTAAAATGGAAAAATCTCGAATCGCAATTCTAAGTTGGGCGTCACCGTTAATGATGTCTCTGATAATTGCTATCTTTATACTTTCATTATTTATCTATTTAGTAGAGCCTGTAGGCTCATATGCAGAATATTTAACTCCAAGTTTAAAACTGACTGACGAGACAGCTAAAGGGTTAGTCTCACTCGTCCAAAACGATATCTATGAGCTCGTTATCTCAGTTTTGGTTTTCTTAAACTCCTTGATTGCTGCGCTTTCCGTTTGGTATATCAAAACAAATACAGAAGAGAAAGCTGAGCAGAATATAAAAAAACAACTCAAGGAATATCTGTCTGGTGCGGAATTTGAAAAGCAGCTCAGGGAAGAGCTTGAAGCGAAAGCTGTGTCTTACTTGAAAAGTGCCCAATCAGATATGGAGAATTTCGCTAAGGACTTTGCCGAAGCTGCGAGCAAGATTTATCAATTGCAGTATGACCAAGATAACAGCGAACGCAAGTTAACAGAGCTATCAAGGCAAATGCGTATTATTGCAAAAGCAGTTGCAGAAAAAGACACTTCTGAGAGTGATGGTAAAAACTTTAGTTTTAAGAAGGAGGAGTAGTAAATGGCTTTTGTAAGAAAGGGACGCGTAAAGACGAGAGCGGAGACCACACAACCCGATTTTCATACGTCAGAGGATTTGCTGCGATATGCTGAAGAAAAAGGTATTAACACCGAGCCATTAAATATTGCCGAGCTAGCGCATGAATTAGGTATAGCTGTTCGGTATGAACCAATGGAAGGGGATGATTCTGGCTCTTTAGAGATGTGTGAGAAAGAAAATCGATGGATAATGACAATTAATTCTCTTCATCATCCACACAGGCAGCGATTTACAATGGCGCACGAGCTTGGGCATTTTATAAAACATTCGCCGATCTCATCGCGTTTTCATGATACCAACTTTTTTCGGAACGCTGAATCAAATCAAATGGAATCTGAAGCGAATAACTTCGCAGCCGAGCTTTTGATGCCAAAGAATAAGTTTGATGATTTTGTTCAAAACACATCGACTTCGGCAGAGGCAGTGGCAGAATATTTCCAAGTTTCTACCATTGCTGCAAGAGTTAGAGCTAAGCAGTTGGGGTATACTGGGCACGGTTTATGAAAAAGCTTTACTACCCAATCCTAAAAACTAGAGACGCTGAGCTAAGGGCTATGAAACATTTGTCCGATGGGGTATTGCAACATATTTGTCCAATTTATGAATTAACTAAGTCTAGAAAAACCACAAAAGTGCCAGATGGCGACATTCACAGAAGAATGAAAGTTATTGAAGAAATTCAGGGTGATAAAGAGTTTATTTTAGACCTATCGACAGATGAGACTTATTCTAACTCTCAAATAAACCAACTTCTGTCTCCTTATCACGGGTTTGGCGATTGGTTTTATTTTATAGTAGAAAACTACCGTAATCTTAATATCATCCCAACAGTTCATATTTACGAAGACGAAAGTGGGTTTTCAGAAGAAGTATCAAAGTTTGTTAAAAAAATATCTCAAATAAAAACAAAACTAGCTCTTCGTCTCCCTCATGACCTAGATGCAGGTGATATTCTTGTCTATTTGCACCCTGTAGTCGAAGCGATGGACGAACGCTGCAAGTTGATTCTCATTTTTGATGCTGGTCATGTAACTGAGGCCGACTGTGCAAAAGTAATCGGCTCTCTTACTGATTCCTGCGAAGCTGTGGAGCAACTATTTGATAGACTTGAAAGTATTGTTGTCGCGTCTTCTTCTTTTCCCTCAGATGTTAAAGCTTTAGGCGGTCACGATGCAGAAGGTGACTTTGCTATACTCGAAGAGGGTATTTATCTAGCAGTAAAAGAGTCGTGTCCAGCCGTTGAGTGCGGCGACTATGCATCTATTAATACTGAACAAATAGAAATGCGTGGCGGAACATTTGTACCAAGAGTAGATATCGTGACGGAAGACTGCAATAGGTTTGTGTATAAAAGATATCGGCGTGACGATGGTAGTTATCCTAAATGTGCGAGACAAATGTTGAAGGATGCGCGATATCAAGGAGAGAATGGATGGTGGTCGAATCACGAGATTCGTTCAGCAAGCCAAGATTTGCCAAATGGCATCAGCCCTGCTTATTGGATATCTGTTCGAGTGGATTACTATATTAATATGAAAACAAAAAGGCGAATAGAGGAACTAGCTCTTCCTGAACGCTGAACTTTGAGGCTTGGTTATAGTAATTAAATCATCAGAATTTAGTCGCTTGAAGCTTTCCTTGCGAAGAATCTGTGTTGGTAGCTGGTATCTATTCTTTAAACTACTACGGGAAAGAGATTTAATTTCTGAGAATTTTTTTGATTTTGTCAGTAGTTGGCATAGTTCATGATTAGAATTAGAAACATTGATTGAGGGCTTGCTAACACTTCTCAACTGCATACTTGTGAGCGTACTAAGGAGGGCCATTTTATTCTGCATTTTAAAAGTTTTGGGGCTTCTTAGCGTCTTTAAGGAGTCTTCAGTGACGACATATAAACCAGCCCACTGTGGCATAACAGCTCTAACTTTTTTAATATTTCCAGGCTCGCACACAACCACAATGGCATCAAAGTAAAGGCGATAGTCTTTAAGTTGCTTCGCGAGCACGCTTACGTTGTCGTTCTCACTTTTTACTTCGTACCCCGTGACTATAGAGTTTGAAATAGATATGACGTCAGCTCTGCGCCTACCAAATAGAAAGGGTACTTCAGAACCAATAGCGTCTATGTTTGGGTTTTCTATGAGTGACGAAACGAGTAGTTTTTTGATTTCTATCTCGGTCAAAATTTCATGTTTATTTATACATTTTGCTGCGAAGTATAAGTTATATTACCGGACCAATAAAGATGAACTTAAAGTTTATGAAAAACAAAGCTTAGTTTTTATTTGTTGAATGTCGCAAGATGGACTAGCTACTATTAATACGGCCTAAAGGCAGCAAAATTCCTAAAGGTATTAACCAAAATAGCTCAGTGTTAACAACTCTTAACAGCAACTGTAGCGTAAGCGATCTTAAATCAGCACTTTACGCAGTTTTTGGCACATTCCAAGGTAATAATGCTTCTAATTTTTCAACTGTCGTGGCATCGGCAATATTATCTAGCACATATTTGATGTAACTGGAGGGTTCAACACCGTTAGCTTTGGCCGTTTCAATGAGCGAGTAACAGGTCGCACTGGCGTGTGCACCTCGCGATGAATCTGCGAACAACCAATTTCGTCTGCCTACGGCGAACGGTCGAATGGCGTTTTCCGCTAGGGCATTACTGATATTGACGTAGCCGTAGTCGCAATAGGCAACAAGCACATCCCACTGATTAAGCATATAGAATATGGCTTTGTAGGTCAGTGAATCTTTCAGTACCTTGGGTAGATTACGCTCAAGCCACGGTTTAAATTCGCTCAGAATAGGCACCGCTAAGGTTTGCCGTGCCTGGTATTTTTCGTCACTACTCAAGTCAGCAATTTTCCTTTCAATGGCGTACAGCTTTTGGATATAACCAATCGCGACATCGGCTTTAGAGGGTGTGCCTTTTTTGCTGTTTTTATGGCTAGGCGTGCCCGCTCGACTGGCTTCAATAAATTTACGTCGCGCATGGTCCATACAGCCAATACGGGGTAATTGACGCTCGCGACAGACTTTGGCGTAACCCGCATAGCCGTCCACTTGCAAGACACCGTTAAATCCATCGAGTAGACGTGCAGGAACCTGACCGGCGCGTGAAGGGTCATAGTCAAACAGCACTGTCGGTTTATCCGGTGGGCCGCCACGGGTCACCCACATCCATTTATCACTTTGGCGACTTTTACCGGCTTCGTCTAAGACTTGAATGCGCGTTTCATCCGCTTGAATATAGTTGCCCTGATTTTGTTGTTCGCGGGCCAGTTTGATTAAGGGGTGAAATACTTCGTCGAGTCGGATAACCCAATTGGCCATGGTATTACGACCAATCTCATGGCCTAAACGGGCGAGCATGTTATTGAGGCGATAGAGGGGTAACCCGTCAGCGTATTTTGAGGTAATGATGTACGCCAATAGTGAAGTGGTCGCGATACATTTACCTAAGGGATGTGTAGGACGGGCAGCCGCCACCATGTGTTCATCCTGCTGTGTGTCGAATACCGCCTTTTCTTGCCATATCTCAACCACATTGAGTTGCGCAGGGATATATTCTAATTCTTCTTTCACTTTGCTGAAGAAGGTTTTACTTGCACCGGCTTTTTCTTCGTCGCTCAATAACCATTCACGACGTATACGGTTTAGCGTCGCCGAGAAACCACGATTGCGGGTCTTCTTTTTGTTTGTTGTGGTGTGTGCAGGCGTGTGTGTTTCTTCCGGCACCTGTTCGCGTAAATCATCAATGGCGGCTTCAAGCTCAGCTTCATCAAACAGGTTAATTTGGTGGGGGTGTTTTTCACTGCTTGCGCCAAAGCGTTGGATTTTGGCTAAACGCAGTAATTCATCGGTGAGTGCTTTGTATTTGTCACGCTGAGCAATAGCGTCGTTACGTTCTACTATGGCGTTGTTACGTTGAGCAAGCGCGGTATCACGCTCATTAACCGCGCTATCGCGCTCATTAACCGCGCTATCGCGCTCACTAAGCGCACTGTCACGCTGTTCACAGGCATCAGCAAGTAGCCCCTCTTTTTGGGCTAACACAGCCAACAATTCAGCGGCAGTTAAACCACTGTAATCGACTGTTTTATCTTGCTTTTTGCCTGTCTTTTTCATGGCGAGATTATACCAAATCTCACCCTAAAACGCGCTAATTTATTGCCTCATAATGCAACTTTTTATGCCCTTTAAGCAGGCTAATATCATACCCATCCAACAGCCAATTTATTTGTTCCCCCGTTAATAACAGCAAGTCATCGTCTGGCCTAGGCCATTTAAATTTTTCTTCTGCCAAGGCTTTGTAATACAGCACAAAACCGTTATCTTCCCACATCAGACATTTGATTTTATTTCGCTGACGGTTAGAAAACACATACAGCGCGCCGGTAAAGGGATTATGCCCTAACTCTTGCTCTACCAAGACCGCCAACCCATGTGCTTGTTTGCGAAAATCAATCGGGTCACGGTAGAGGTAAATCTGTGGCAGTGCCAGTGCGGGTCGTAAATAACGCGCCTTCATAACTGTTGCAATAATTGCGTGACCGTATCAATATTACTTAGGGTCACATCACGAATGACCAGTCCATTCGGTAACTGTAATTGCAACGGCACTTCACTGGTATTAGCACGGTGAGCTACTTGCACCGGCACCAATTGGTGGGTCTGCGCACCACACGCTTTATCACCACTCTCGCTGTCCCTCAACTTTTGCTGCCAATATTGAAACTGATGGTACACTAACCCGTGCTCTCGGCAGAACGCAGCCCCCGATAAATGACTCGACTGCCAGGCATCAACCACGCTTTGCCAGTTTTGTTCGCGTTCATTCATTGTCTTTTTCCTGTGTAGTTAACATCAGGAATGAGTGTTACGCGTTTGATGCAAAGAAAATAGAGGTCGATTTAATGACGCTTACACTGTAGCTTCAACAGGTTCCCTAAGCTAAGTTGAAGCGTTTTCAAGTTGTAGAAGAAGTTCGCCCCCATATATTCGCTATATGACTCAACCTTGGTGACTTCACGCTTCACCTGAACTAACTTGCTGCATATTCGTTGAAGCCGATCATCTAAGAGCGTCTTGCAAAATATGGGAAATCCATTATCCCCGTATAGTGACCGTTGCCTCGCTGTTACAAAACCTCAACATTTCTTCTAAACTTTTTTTCAACTTTGAAGCTTCTGATTCCGATAGCGTGCCAGTTGGCGGCGTTTTTCCAGAATTTCCAACTTGGCCAGGTCCATAGGTATCAACTCTAGCTTCTTTTGTTTCAGTTTTTTTACCCCACGTCCGACTACTTTTATTCTCGACTACTTGGTTATCACCGAAGTAGAATCTAATATTCCAAGAGACATCGTAGTCTAAATCCAATGTTATATTTTTTACCTTATTTAGATGCGTATTAACGGCAAGACGATGCCGAAAAGCATTAAGGACGCTATCGACTTTACGCAAAAATTCAAAATGCTGGGTTGTTTCGGCCTTTATGTAGCATTTTTCGAAGTTATTTTTGGTATCTACCTCAAAGATATTACCGCCGGGTCTATTACCCTCGGAATACCCATTCCCCAACTGGCCGTGATAGTTAAACCTATCCATGACACTACTTACATATTGACTATTCTCTTTGAATCGAATTTCTGCATTTTCCCGTGCGTTATTAGCTGCTTCTTTTTTCAATACATCTTCAGGCTTACTGTTGTTACCGTGCCTTCCAGAGGTTATCTCACCGCTAAATATCCTTGCATAGCCACGGATTAAAGTAGGGTTACTTCGCTCACCCGTAATATAAGCGGTCCCACCTACTATTGCGTCCCCCATTATTCTAACTGAGCCCTCAACAATGGCTTCGCCTTTGACGATGGCATTCCCCATCACACGAACGCCCGCCTCGACTGTTGCTGACTCACACACTGCTGCAGTTGGAGCAATAAATGCACTTTCACTTACATAGGCCCCGTTGCCGATAAAGCCGCCTCTCGTGGGGTTTTTGTCACGATTATTAGTGAAAGTGTAACCTTGTTCGCCAGGGCACTTTGAAGACGTCGTGGCTAACGCAGCACCTGATGATATCAAGCACAAAGTCGATACCAATAAACTAACAAAAAATCCTTTCATAATTGCAACTCCATATAAAAATTTTCCTGTCATTTATAAGCTCCATTGATATTCCGCACCAAACGTATTTGCCCACTCGTGAAGTTTTCATATCGTAACACGGATAACAATCTGTTTTCGATTATGGTTAATTTAACCATGCAATCCGGGGAAAACCTACAGATTGATGTTTCGGCAAGAGAGGTGCTTTTTTCTCTCCACATTTCTTTTTTTGCCATCAGCTCGACATATCCACTTTAAGTTGGAAATAACTTATGCAAGTAAATTTTCTGATTCAATGTTTGTCGTTGAATCAGTGAGCGCATAGTGGCACATGTCTATGGCTAACTGCTCATTGTCGAAGTAAGTTAATTTATTTGATTACCCATCATCCTCAAGTACTTCTTTTTTCAGATAGTCTTTGACGCTTGATGATTCGCACATAAAACCGTTGGACCTCAAGGCAAATTGTTCCTTCCACTGTTGATTGTTCTGCCAGATAATTTCAAAGACGACACGCCTGCTATTACAGGCAATGGTTAGAGGGAGCCATTCGGTATCTGGTTTCGACTGTTCGTCACTTTTTGGTGTAGACGCATTGACGTATTCATTGGCCAGTTCAAGGCTTCCAAAGGGAGCTGAGCACGTGAATTGAGTGTGCTTGGTTGATTTCGCTTTTGCCCGAATGACAAAGGGTTTCCATTTACTCACTACTTTATTACTGGTTACACGATAATGCACCTTACCTTTTTTATTTGGTGTTGTTTTTGAAGCTTATAGTCCCGTGTTCGCATTTCGTGAATTTACCAAACTATGCTTAAGGGTAAACTCAGCACCCAAAAGGAATATAGTGAAAATTGTTGATGTAGACACTACAGGTACTAAAAGTCACTTGCGGTAGCAGAGTTTTAGAAAAGCGCATTACAATTAATGCGGTCTGAAAGACAAAACAGAGTAATGGACTTTCTGTGTTTAAATTATTGACCCAGTAAGCTGACGAAAATTCACTTTACAGTACGTTTTTTATACAGTAACGTGACCTAAGGTAAATCTAAACTTATAAATAAAGGAAAGCTACAATGACTAAGCTATTCTTTGGGTTAAAAATTAAGAAGCGATTTCTATTTTTATCTTTGTTTGTAATCCTTCCCGCGGCAGCTGCGAATAGCTATCTGCTTTTTTGTAAAGGTTGTGATAAGGAAGGTATCACTATCAGTACACATCCTAATTGGAATAATTGTTTCGAAGCTAGTAAACGGCACAATAGAGACAAGCATGGGGGTGAGTACAGGAGCAGCTGTATTGCTAAATAACTGGTGGTAAAGGTCTTGTAGATCCTCTTATTTTCTTTGTTTGGGAATAGATGGAATCATCGAAGTCGTTGACGCTGATGATATCTATGGTTACGGCTAGTGCGGTTAGCTCTTCAAAAAAAGCTTCGACCAGTTTGCTGCCTGCTTGCCTCCCGCAATAAAATTGCAGCTTTATTGAGTCGCCGACTTTCGTGGGGGCATCCTCTAGCACACAAGTCTGCTGCTCAAAGACGAGGGCAAAAATGGTGGGTAACTGGTACCCAATCCAGTCCATACTGCATTTTATCGCTTGCATCCGCCTGGCATCAGGCCTTTTTTTGCGTACTGTCATAGTCGGCCACTGGCTGAATGCCTCAAAAACAAGCTTTGCGTGCTCTGCAGATTTATAAGTCAATTGCACTTGCAATGTAACTGATGACATTCAACTTCTCCTTAATATGAATTTTAAACAGCTTATTGCTTGGAGCTGAGCAAATAATGTTAGCGCCAGCATTCAAGTTTGACTGCTTCAGTATGAACAAACCCAGTATTGGAATGCCAAGCAAAATGAACCGAAAAATCACAACGGTTAGAACTCGCACTGATATTCAGTTGGTTGTTGTTGAAGCTGACATTCGTTAAATCTTCAAGATAAGGGAGCTGCAACTCATTTACATTGCCAAGAGAAGTAGAGATATACCAGCAATAAAGCCGCCCACTGCCATCAACACCAACCTTACCGACGAACTGACAAGCGACATAGTCAGGTTCACCATCTCCATCAAAGTCTATTTCAAGACTCTGTGCGTAAGCTCTAATACTGAATATTGCAAGAATCACTATCGCTGCTAAGCGTATTAACATACATAGCCCTATCAAATAAATGCCATTGCCGACCTTCCCTATGCCGATTTGGCGTTAAATATTAACGTTTGTGCAAGCATATTTAACTATACGAGTCTTGCAGTATAGCCAGCTCGCTACTCATTGACAGAGTCTTGTTTAATAGTAACTTGTAATTGCTAACTCTTGTTAGTTATATGAGTATTCTTTTTTTGGTCAAAGACCTATATTTGTCTGAAGTGGTTGATGAGTTTCTGCTGTTGGTTAGCAAATAAGTAGTCATTCATTGCAGCTTCGAATAAAAAGGCAAAGTGGGGATGTTTTGTGTTAATACGACTTCTAATAGTGATGTGCTGGTTTGTTTGCACCCAAGCCCAAAGCACACAAGACACTAGCATTTCGGTTAACCTTAACCTGTCTAAAGAGTGCTTCGAGAAGGAATCACTGAATCAACGCTATGCTGAGATTGCTGGCGTAACTGGGTTTTTCTTTTCTTTTAAGTTAACGCCACAATGCGTTCACCAACCACTAGAGGTGAGTGTTACTAGCGTTAATAATGAAGCATTTTCAGGGTTTCATACCGTATCAGAAGACGAAAGCGTAAGTGACGTTTTGACATTTAGTTGCACAATGTCAACTCCGATATTTACACGAGAGGGGATGGTTTCGACAATTTTCTTAAATACTAGAGGGGAGATTGAATTACCTTCAGTAAACAGGCAGGTCAATTTGTACTTCGCTACGACTACCCCCCAATACTGCCAAAACGAGTGAACCTGAGGGATATTATTGAATGGAAACTCTATTACAAAGTGAACTCGAACAGCTACTTGAACACTACTGCAACAAAAGGAAAGACTTTGAGCAACGCCATGCTCAATACGATATTCGTGAATCGATGATAGCAGTTGGTATGTTTGCTGAAATTGCCAAGACGGTCGATTACAACGCCGATATGGCACACTATTCAAAATTGCTTGAGGAAAAGGTAGAGGACTATCAAACACGCTACCCAACCCATTTAAAAGGTGAGTACAGTGGTGGCTATGCGACGATGGGCAGTTGCCTCATTGACTTCCTTGGTATTTTAGAAAACTTCCCCAATTTTGATGCGGCAATTGAGTATATTAATGCCAAATACGACGAAGACAATGTTGTGATGATTAAGGATAATGACATTGATTATTTGGACGAAAAACACACAAAAACGCTCAAAACTTGGCAAAAAAGTCTCATAAAGAATGCGCTCATCGTTTTGGTTGTCTCTGTATATTTCACTTTGCTTAAGTATGTACTTGATTCGTGGCTGGGTAGGTGATGAATAAATCAGAATATTTGAAAACTTTTGTGGCGTTTAATGATGATGCTTCTCTGTTATCTGTATCGCCTGATTGGTCAGACGGTATTGATTTAAACCTTGAGTTTAGACATCAAGTTATTGATTCGCTGACACTTGAGACCTCAGCCGCTCCTGCAATGATGAAGGCGTTACTTAAAGCTGAAGTAGAGTATTGTGAAAAGAGTTGGTGCGGAACGCCGCAGTTACGAAAGCTTGCTTCGGTATTCCATAAATTAACGAATAACCAATTTACCGAGCTTTACGATGAGTGCGCATTGCGGAGTTATGATATCGAGAATTGTATGCGGTGAGATTAAGCCAGAATCTATTGCATCAAGAAGATGTGACACAGTACTCAAAGCTGTTAGAGGAAAAAGTAAGGGGCTATCAGTCACGTTACCCAGCGCATTTAAAAGATGAATACAGTGGTGGTTATGCGACATTGGGCAGTTGCCTTGTTGAGTTCCAGAGCATTTTAGAAGAACAACCCAAACTTTCACGAGGCAGTGGATTACATTAATACCAAATACGACGATAGAGACGAGAGACTGACGCTAGATGACATAGTTGATTGCATTGATGCCAACTACAGCAAGGACGAAAAGATGAAGTTATATGAAGTGTTGTTCTCAGATGAGCCTCCTGCTTCTTAGCGAAAAAAACTCTTGAAGAATGTACTAATCATCGCATGTGGAACTGCCTATTTCGTTGTACTTAATGCACTGTTTGTGTGATAAAAAGCCAGACGAATACAGAAGAAAATCTATATAGATAAAGGTTGGAGCATTGCTCTATACTGCTGTTTTCAATTATTACAAAAATGGACGATAAAATGAGACATGCGCTTATCGCTTTAGCATTGATTGTCGCTTTTGGGGTGGATGCAAGCAATCAGGTTGAAAAGCATGGAATCGATTTGGTTGACAGTGTCAATGAAAGCGATGCCATTACTCAAACCGAATTTGACAAAGAATTAAGCGATCTTTGTTTCGGATTAAGGCTAAACAAGTCACCGTTAGAGTTTGATTTAGCCATTGAAAGTTTTCTTGTAACGACTTCAACTACTAAAAAAGAATTCTTTGCAATCGGTATGTTTTATTATGTATGCCCAAATGAAGAAAACTTTCTTCATCATGTTTTAAAACGGAACTCCGTAAATTTCGATAGGTTGATAAGTCAAAAAAACATTGATTATCCAAAAGATATTCCGCGAGACTATAAAAGGAACGGTACAAAGTTAACCCTGCTCGAATTACTAAAAGAGAATAAAAGCCATTATTTGTCGGAGGGATGGGGGTCTAAGTATGGATTGTTTTTATACAAATTAGAGAACTTGGGCAAGAGCAAAGACTCGCAACAGTCGATTGATAAAAAATAAAGTAGGGCAGAATGATTATAATGCCATTTCGTGTGTTTATTATAGTCTTTCTGGTTGAGCTACTCTTACGGCAGCTTTTGGCACTTAAGTGACTTTCAGATTAAGTCGAAACTAATTCCATTCAGTAACAAATCGCACTTATTAGTATGGGTTTATACAAACTAGTTCATTGTCGATTTCTTTTGTCCGTTGATCACCCGCGCAAGCAGATAACTGTTCAACATGTCCTGATGATGATATAGTTCGGGATGGTTTAATTAGCCGATGTTGTGTAAAAAAACGCCCTTCCTTGCTACCACATTTTCTTCGTCCTGATTTGTCGCAAAATGCTATAGAGACAGGATAAGAGCATATATTTTTCAATTCAGTGCTTTTCCCGGTCCAAACCGTTTGAATACATTCTTTTTCGACTCGAAATTTATTGGCCTTGTGTTTTTCGTATTGCTCGAATGCTCTTTGAGGCGAAGTTAAGAAGGGCCTACTTATTACAGGAATTGTGTTATAGGTTCTATCTAACGTACTTTTTGAACGTTCTAGATCACGAAGCATTTTAATTGTAGCTCGATCAAAGTCTTGCATTGCTCCCGATTCTATACCATTTAAGGTCGGCAAAACTTGACCAAGCCTTTGATCTAATTTGTAAACGCCATCTACGTATTTGAAAATTCTTGTCCCGTCCATTACTCCCAACATTCTTCCATTCAACATACCCGTTGAACCGAGTTTTACGAATGGCTTGAGAATACCTTTATACGTGGGGAGCATATTTTTAACGTAGTTTTTCGCCAGCTCCTGCCAAAATTCATTAGTATCTTTTTTAGCTAAGTGCTTGAAGTATCTTATAGTCGCAGTCGCTCTACATGCATGATTTTTGGACTTATTGAGTTTGCATTCACACTCTGATATCGACAATTTAATTTGTTTGACTTTTTCGGTTCTAATGAAGCTCTGAACGGCGCTACTCGCCGCTGCTTGCGCCGTATCGCAGGCTATATCGCGATTTTCGAAATAATAAGTATATTTTGGGGTGATAGTTTTTGAATCTGTCTTCGCTTTAACGACTGCTGGTAATGCTATCAACACCATAAAAACCAAAAAGCGCGGGTCAAGTCGCCTCATAAGTTCCTCTTGCTTTTTTATGATTGAATTCATTCTCAATTACTAATTATCAAATCACATGAGATTACAAAATGCTGCAAGATTTGAGACTACCACTTGCTTACAAAACTACAACTAATTCCCATTGTGGAGTAGTTAAATATCTACTTCAGCTAGTCTTCCATGTAAGTTGTAAATAAAAGTTCTGACTTAGATACAGCCGCGTTTCTTATACTCAGCTGCCCATTCCTTGAACTGTTTCTCATCACGTTCCATGTTTTTGGCATCAATAGCGAGTCTATTCTTAGATTTAGGCTGAGGCTTTTCTTGTTCGAACGTAACACCAGATAAAGCATCTGCAAACATCTCAGGTTTGACATGGCTGTAGTGCTGCTCGATCATTGCTGCACTCGTTCCACATTGGCGAGCGATCACGTCCATGCTGGTTCCAGCTAGCAGCTGCCAAGTGATATAGGTATGCCTGAGAGAGTAGAGCGTTCTGGGTCCTCTGGGCGAATCTTTTAGCCCAGAACTCTGTAGTGCTTTTTCGAATGCTTTACCCAGTTGTGGCGTAGCTTCACCGTTTGCTAGCAAGAATATTTTTTGGTTTGGCGTGCGCAAAGGGAAACGTTCACGAAGTCGAATTAATGCGCCTATGACATCCCGCTTACAGACCACTTTTCGCGTACCTGTATACTTTGTGGTTTTGCCTTTGGTTACATTAATGAAAAACTGGGCCTTGGCACCTTGAGTTTTAATCTCTATGTCTTTCCACGTTATATTTTCCATCTCAGTACCGGGTCTGATGCCGGTATTAACTGCTATTTCGCAGTAGTCATAAAGTAGCTCTCGAATCTGTCTGGTTTTTTCACTGTGGGCGTTTCGTTCACCTTCATAGATTTCTTCAAGTACTGCTTCGTATTCTTCTTCTGAGAAAGCTGCGCGGCGAGTACCGGCTTCACCTTTTGATGACAGCACTGGAACTTGAGCTGCTATCATCCATTTCTGTTCAATAGCTTCCTTGAATACAAGATTCAATGCCGAATTATGAGTTTGAAGAGTAGATGAAGCGGGCGGCTTACTCATTTTCCTTTTACGCCATTCAACGAATTTCGTTATTGCTTCTTGGTCTATAGAAGTGACAAACGTGCGAGCGAAGTAGGGGATGTGATAGTTTTCTAATGCTCGGATATAGTCTTTGTAAGTGCGCTTCCCCCCACCATGTTCAAGCTGCTCTTCGAGCTTTTCGATGACACGGTCAGCAACATCTTTAAACCGTTTGCTCTGTACGAGACTGTTGTTTTCAAGTCTTATTTGATGGTCAAGAAAGATACGATGTGCCATCGCAATGGCCTCGTCCTTGTCTTTCTTCTTGGTTGACTTACACAACCATTTTTTATGATTTGTCAGTATAAAACGCGCATACCAACGTTCACTGTTATCCTGCTTGAAGATATACAGTTCGTCGTTTATGTCATGTCTTTCGATTAGCTTTGCCATGCTCATAGTAGATCATGAAATGTCAGCTTATGCAAAGAATTTGCAAAGAAAATAAAATGTTAATTAAAACAATTAATTAAATCCATGGAATACATTGAAAATCCGCGTGTCCCTGGTTCGATCCCGGGTCGAGGCACCATCATTCAAGCCCTTGCAGAAATGCGAGGGCTTTTTTGTTCTTACTGTTTTATTGGTAGTAAATACATCGGATTCAAAATCCATTGCTAGCGATAGCGTGGCGGTTCAAGTCCGTCCAATGTACCATCTCGTATTTTTGTATCATTACATAGCTCTTGTTCAGCAGTTAATTCATCAATAGATTCATGGCATTTCTTTCACGGTTGTAGCAAGATGGCAGACCGGAGAAGCTCCAAACCAGATTCTCTATCTACCAGATCCTTCCATACCACTGAAAGGCTCGCTACTACTAGATTCCGGGGACTTTGAACACTCAATTCTTCGACGCATACGTATATCGCTTGGCAGTTGCTTGCTGAAACTAGCATGGACGTGATCGCTCGCCAAAGTGGAACGAGTGCAGCAATGATTGAGCAGCATTATAGCCATGTATAACCTGAAATGTTTGCAGATGCTTTATCAGGTGTTACTTTTGATCAAGAGAAGCCTCAGCCTAAGTCTAAGAAAAGGCAAGCTGTCGATGCCAAAAACATGGAACGCGATGAGATACGGTTTAAAGAATGGGCAAAAGAGTACAAAGAACGAGGGTGTATTTAAGAGCGTTTTTTGCGCTTTTGAAAGCTCTTAGCAAAATTCATAATATTGTCGATAAACTAGCATAGGATATTGAATTTATTTTCAATGTCTTATTCAACCATGCTTTTTGATTAACTTGCGGTTGTGTAATGGAATTATAAATTCAAACTATAGACATTAGTAAAGGTTTGATAATCTAGGGAAGATGCGAATAAGTCCCCGATGTGAGATCATAGCTGCATA
>CERQ01014771.1_pt1 | contig 36522 bp, 27 predicted proteins | sample 530711 | NCBI WGS metagenome assembly CERQ01 (sample SAMEA2620882, study PRJEB7988) | marine metagenome | biome: marine biome (ENVO:00000447); feature: mesopelagic zone (ENVO:00000213); material: "saline water (ENVO:00002010), including plankton (ENVO:xxxxxxxx)" | depth 850 m | reverse complement strand
TTCCCTGTACCACTCATCTCTTCCTCGAAAAGCCAAACCACCATAGTGATATTTCAATATTTGTAAATTTGAGGAAGAAATATTCTTTTGTTCTATTGTAATATCCCATATAAATGGAGCTATAGAATTGTATACTTTTAGTGTCCAAATCTCTTCTAATACAGGGATTTTATCGCCAGCTATAAAGGCTAAATGTTGTTGCTTTGTTTTTAATTGCCCATATTTCTTTTCAGACAAAACTTCTAAAATTTCTTTAAAAACTACAGTCCCTGTTTTCTCCTGTTGATTCCAGAAATCTATTTTCTCATTTCTAAATTTTGTATTCACCCAGGCACTAAACATGCCATGATGATGTGTATGCTTTTCGGGAAATCCTTCTGTTATCACTGCCCCATCTGGAGAATATAGCGGATGAATAAAACCGCTCCTTTTATAATACTCCATAGTATTATCCGGCATCTGAGTTTTATAGTTATATTGAAAAACAGGTTTGTTTTTGATTTTGGCAATAATAGCACTTCCATCATCTTCAAATACTACAGCACTATGATCAAATTCACTCTCTTGTGCATATACACCTACCTGCAAAAAAAATATAGAAATAAGGATATAATAGACTTTATACAATTCCATTGTTGAAACCTCTTTTTTAGATTTTAAATCTATTGATTATATGCTTCAAATGCTAAACCTCACGATACATATCGGTCTATTATCCTAATAATACAATCCCACTATGAAAATTGCTACCAATAAGCTCCTTTCTTTTACTGAATCATAAATAAATGTCAATCTTTAATCGGTTACTAGAATTTTAATATTTTTTTTGCTTATTTTGTCGATAATATCCTAGCCTCAAAATTTAACTTATTTATTTAGATCTCTACACTTTATGAATACAACTGTGCAAAAGCCTTCGAGATACCCTATGATCTCTTATGAAGAAGCTTCGGAAGATGTTAAAGCTATTTATGATGATACAAAGAAAACATTACAACTTCCCTTCGTACTAAACTGGTTTAAATGTCAGGGCAGTAATGCTATATTACTGGAAGGAAACTGGAATAAATTAAAAAACACCCTGATAAAAGGTAATGTGCCAAACGTATTAAAACAATTAATTATTTATAACGTATCAAAGTCGAGAGGTTGCAATTATTGTTCGCATGCGCACGGAATATTTGCGGATAGTATGAGCTCTATGATTTCTGAAGCAGAAGGCTTTAAAGCAACAGAGCATATTGATTCTCCATCTATGCCAGCCAGCTATAGAAAAGCCGTTAACATTGTAACTAAAGCCGCATTACAGCACAGCGAAATTTCGGATGAAGATTTTGCTGAACTTGAAGCAGTGGGGTTCTCCAATGCAGAAATTCAGGAACTGATGGCTCAGGCCGATTTAGTAAACATGCTAAATACGATTGCAGATGTTTCTGGTATTAAAATAGACAACGAACTTTTAGAGACTCCCGAGTAAACAAAGAGTCTATCTTAAAATGTCACCAATTCAAAATAACGCATCTCAATTATATAGAATAACTTACGAAGCTTATTCTAAATTTGCGAATGGTATTAATAGATGTAGTAATTTTCAGGAAATTGGAAAAGTTGCAGAAAAGCATTTAAAATATATTTTTAATTTCCATGTCATCAAACTAATTATCGAAAAGGATAATAAGTTTATGGAGTATTCTTTATGCGGCAATAATATTTGGTTTGGGCAGAAAAGTCTGGCAGACTTAAACAATGAGGAACTCAATTTATTTAAAACTGGTATTCCTATAAGAACAGCTCACATCCCAGAAAATATAGCTCAGGGAAAATTAGATATTTCCAAACTTAAAAATCCCTATTTATGGTCGTGGTTATTTAATAAGGACGACCATAAGATGATAGTATCTCTGGTGGCAGATGAAGAAAGAGTTTTTAACAGTAGGGATATAGAAATTTTAAAACTTGCCGCAGACTGTTTTGATGCTAAATTTAAAGAGTTAAACCTAAAACGGGAAATAGCGAAAAAAAACAGGATTTTACAAGGAGCGCTTACGACGATTCAGAATAAGAATGAGGAAATTTATAAAATTAATAGAAATCAAAAAGAGACCATTAAAAAGAGAACAGAAGAAATTGTAAAGAAAAATGAAAAACTTTTAAAAATTTCAGTTCTTAACGCGCATAACATAAAAGAGCCCTTATCCCGTATCCAGGGGATTATTGAATTGTTTGACCTTATGGATGATGAAAGTTGCCGGCAAGAGCTTTTACCACGATTAAAATCATCGGTCAATGAAATGGATGAAATTGTAAGAGAAGTCATCGATATGGCTTCCCGGGAATTAATTGAACTAAAAGTTAAAATAGATGACCCCAATCATTTTAGTAGATGATCAACCTATCGCTAATTTTATTACCAAAAAATTATTGGAAATAGAAGGCTATAAGGATAATGTTAAAGATTATACCGATGCCCTAATTGCTCTGGAACTTGCAAAATCTGAATCGGAAGCTATTATTTTTTTAGACCTAAATATGCCTGTTATGTCGGGATGGGATTTTTTAGAAGAAATGAAAAAATTGGGACTATCACATAAAACGATTATCCTATCCTCCAGTACTAGCAAACTTGATATAGAAAAAGCAAAACAATATTCCTGCGTTGTCGAATATATTGTAAAGCCACTAAATAAGATTAAATTATCTAAAATATCCCCTTATCTAAAGACTGGATAAAATTTTTTAAAAATAAATACACAAGCCACAAAGTTAAGATGATACCTTTGTGGCTTTTATTTTTTATATGAATAACAATCAGGAAGAATTACTTAAACTGGCTTATACCAAAATGCCCTTTGGTAAATACAAAGACTGGTATTTATCAGATATTCCAGAGCCCTATTATGTTTGGTTTAATAAGAAAGGATTTCCGACAGGGAAACTAGGTGCACAATTAAGACAGGTTCACGAACTTAAAATCAACGGAATGGAAATTTTACTGAAAGAAATAAGAAAAAGATATCCTAAGCCTTATTAAGTATTCTATTTACTTCTAAGGCTAACTTACCGCTTAGGTTTTAACAGACTTAAAGAAACCTTAAATATTAGCATTTAAAATTAGCTGCTTTTTCTATTCTTCTTCGTAATTTAGCGCCCTGAATAATTGGAACGCTTCAAACACTATTAAAAAAATGGCCGAAACCAAGTATATATTTGTTACCGGTGGCGTTTCCTCTTCTTTAGGAAAAGGGATAATCGCCGCCTCACTAGCAAAATTATTACAAGCCCGTGGCTTTAGAACCACTATTCAGAAATTAGATCCTTACATTAATGTAGATCCAGGAACTTTAAATCCATATGAGCATGGCGAATGTTATGTGACCGAAGATGGCGCTGAAACAGATCTGGATCTAGGTCATTATGAGCGTTTTCTTAATGTAAATACTTCTCAGGCAAACAATGTGACCACTGGTAGGATTTACCAGAGCGTCATTGAAAAAGAGCGCCGTGGTGAATTCCTTGGAAAAACAGTACAGGTAGTACCGCATATTACAAACGAGATCAAAGAACGTATTCAGATTCTTGGAAAGAAAAAAGAATACGACATCGTAATTACAGAAATTGGTGGTACGGTAGGAGATATTGAGTCTTTACCTTATATCGAAGCCGTTCGTCAACTTAAATGGGAATTGGGAGACGAAAATGCTTTGGTCATTCACCTTACCTTGGTACCCTTTCTATCTGCTGCCGGTGAACTTAAAACCAAGCCAACCCAACATAGCGTAAAAACCTTGATGGAAAGCGGACTAAAAGCTGATATCCTGGTGTGTAGAACAGAACATGAATTATCAGACGATATTCGAAGAAAACTAGCTATTTTTTGTAATGTTAGGCAGGAGGCTGTAATCCAGTCTATAGACGCTCCTACTATTTACGATGTCCCCAATTTAATGCTTAAGGAAGGTTTAGATACGGTAACCCTGAAGAAGTTAGACTTACCCGATGAAACCACACCAAATTTAGAGCAGTGGAATAAATTCTTAGATCGCCATAAAAACCCGAAAGCCGAAATTAGAATTGGCCTTATTGGAAAATACGTAGAACTTCAGGATTCTTATAAATCTATCTTAGAAGCCTTTATACATGCAGGCGCAGAGAATGAAGTAAAAGTAATCGTTGAGAGTATCCACTCAGAGTTTATAAATGAGAATACCATCAAAAATAAAATTTCTCACCTAGATGGAGTTTTAGTAGCACCGGGATTTGGGGAGCGTGGAATCGAAGGTAAAATTGATGCCGTTCAGTTTGCGAGAGAAAATAAATTACCATTCCTTGGGATTTGCCTGGGAATGCAAATGGCAGTTATTGAATTTGCCAGAAATGTACTTCAGTTAAAGGGTGCCAATTCTACAGAGATGGATGAGGCTACCAAACATCCCGTAATCGATATTATGGAAGCACAAAAAAACATTACCCATATGGGGGGAACAATGCGACTTGGTGCCTGGGATTGTCATTTAAAAGAAGGATCTACTATTTTCAATGTGTATGGCAAAGCCGATATAAAAGAAAGACATAGACATCGCTACGAGTATAACAATAAATACAAGGAACAACTCGAAAAAGCAGGAATGCTAAGTACAGGAATTAATCCTGAAACTGGTCTTGTTGAAGTGGTAGAGCTTAAAGACCATCCCTGGTTTGTAGGTGTACAATATCACCCGGAATATAAGAGTACCGTAGCCAGTCCTCATCCATTATTTGTGGCTTTTGTAAAGGCTGCTTACGAACACTCAAAAAATAAAGCATAATGCCAGTTTGGCATTAAATGAAATATTGGTCATTTTTTTGACTGAAAAATAGGACATCAAATAGAATCCCTATGTAGGGATTTAAGACTTTAGTAAATTTTAGAATGGAAGAAAAGAAGATTGATATTCAATCCATCATTGGATTTATTTTAATTGGCGGAATTTTAATCTGGATGTTGTATACCAATAGCCTGGAACAACCAAAGGAAGAAACCGGTACTCCCGCCACGACAGAACAGGTTACTACTCCTACAAATGCTGATCAACAACTCGCAAATCAAAATAATACTACTGCTCCCGCAACCGACTCGGCAGCAATAGCCCAGGCGCAAAGTAGACTTGGTGCTTTTGGTTATTCCGCGACATTACCTTCGGCAGAAGATAAAACCACAGTACTAGAAAACGATGTGTTACGATTAGAAGTAGCAAATAAAGGAGGATATATCGAAGAAGCTGTTTTAAAAAATTATAAAACCTACGATTCTATCCCTGTTTATTTAGTAAAAGATGGCAACGCAAAATTCAATCTTAATTTCACGACTACAGATGGAAGAACCTTAGATACTGAAAATCTATATTTTGAGCCAAGTATTTCTAAAAATGGCGGAGATCAGGTATTATCGATGAAGTTAAAGATTTCTGATAATGAATTCTTAGAATATCGTTATGCTATAAAACCTGGAGATTATATGATGGATTTCAATATCCGTTCCCAGGGACTTGCCAATACCTTTAACGCATCCCAACCTATTAATCTGGATTGGCAACTTAAAGGATACCGTCATTCCAAGAGTATTTCTTATGAAAATAAATACACCGTTTTAGGGTACGAATACGAAGGAGATAAGTATGATGACCTTGGACATGGGGAAGATGAAGAAACAGAAAAAGACGTGTCTTATATTGCCTATAAGCAACATTTCTTTAGTTCCATACTTTTAACAGATACACCGTTTAAAACCTCAAAACTTACTTCCCAAAATCTTGTGGAAGACGAAGAAATAGATACCGTATACACCAAAGCTTTCACCGCAAATATTCCTTTAGAGTTACAGGCGGGCGAGCTAAATTATAATATGAATTGGTATTACGGCCCTACAGATTACAAAATCCTGAAAGATTACGATCGCAATCTGGATGAGATTGTACCTCTAGGCTGGGGTATATTCGGATGGATCAATAAATATGTTTTTATCCCATTCTTTGCATTCTTAAGCAGTGTCCTACCAAGCTACGGGATCGCCATCATTGTAATGACCATTGTGGTTAGGATTGTGCTTTCACCGGTAACTTATAAGTCTTATTTATCTCAGGCCAAAATGAAAGTTTTACGTCCTGAAATTAATGAGATAAATGAGAAGTATAAGGATAATGCGATGAAAAAGCAACAGGAAACAATGAAGCTTTATAGCAAAGCCGGAGCTAGCCCCATGAGTGGTTGTTTACCAGCGCTAATGCAAATTCCTATATTCTATGCGCTTTTCCAATTCTTCCCAAGCGCATTTCAACTAAGACAAAAAAGTTTCCTTTGGGCAGACGATCTATCCAGTTATGATGTTATAGCAGAATTACCTTTCCATATCCCATTTTATGGAGAACATGTTAGTTTATTCCCAATATTGGCTTCTGTCGCAATATTTATTTACATGCAAATGACTACGGGACAAAGCATGCAGGCCAATCAACAACCGGGAATGCCTAACATGAAATTTTTAATGTACCTATCCCCTATCATGATGTTATTTTTCTTTAATAACTATGCCAGTGGATTATCTTTATACTACTTTACCTCTAACTTAATTACGATAGGAATAATGTTGGTAATTAAACATGTGATTGTTGATGAGGATAAAATCCATGCTAAAATTCAGGCTAATAAAGCAAAACCTAAAAAACAAAACAGGTTTACCAGAAAAATGCAGGAAATGATGGAGCAGGCTGAAGAGCAACAAAAACGTAACAAGAAATAATTTATACTGAACTTTTAAAAAAGGCTGTCTAAATGAATTTTAGACAGCCTTTTTTTATGATTAAAGAACCCTATGAGTTATGAACCGTACCCTTTTTACGATTTCTAGACAAGCCGCTGGGTATTGGGTATTACATCTTTTTGGCGGCGCCAATAAAGCTGTGGTGATAAAATGATATTTCTTCTCTATTATAAAATTACCTTTCTCATCAAAATTTCTTTCTAGGCTCTATTGAATTTGCTTAAGATAAGCCACGGCTCACTGCCAGTAGTTACTTTATTCATACCGGCTAATATATTGCTCACCACTATTCTACATAATTTTACCAAGGGCTGATTTACGCAATATCATTGTCTACGATATAGCTCCTCGATACTATTCAAAGATTTATGATGGTGCTTTATAGGTTTGATGGTACCGAAAACTAGCTAAGGGCAAGTTTATGATATACAAATTAGGAAATTATTTTATTATTTGTAGGCATCACGATCTCTAATATCGAGTAAAAACAGGAGATAAATTAAATAAGCGGAAAATCCTCCAGGAAATCCCGCACTCAAAATCTTAACCGAATACTATTGGATGTTATTTTAATCCTTAGTTTGAATGGCTTTTAAAGCCGTTCTTTTTAAGAATATTTTTTACTTAATATTTAAATCATTTAATCTCATATTCCAAACGCATGGTAATACTTGCTGTTTTGCGCTTATCGGCGGTATTGTATGCACCACTCCAGCTATAATCTTCACCACTGTTCTGGCCGGTAATCTGGAATACTCCCATATTTGCGCTTTTTAGCTCGCCTAAAGTTCCTCCAGAGTTTTCTGCAATTTTTTCAGCTCTTACACGAGCATCCTCAGTGGCTTTAGAGATCATTTCAATCTTAAGATCGGCTAACTTGGTATAATAGTATCTGGGTGGTGTAGAATTAAACTGTACCCCTTTATTCAGTAATTCGGTAATTTCCCGTGATACACTCTCGATCAATTCAACATCGTTAGATTCTATCTTTACGCTTTGTGTAAGTTGATACCCCTTAAAAATACTCCCTACGTAATTTCCGTTTTGATATTTCTGTTCACGCTGTTCATCGGTTTGAACAGAATTAAAGACTATATTTTCTTCTTTAATCCCCTTCTCTATTAAATAGTCTTTAACCGTGTTTTTATCCCGGTTAAGCTGATTATAAGCGGTCTCAAGATTTTCGCTCATTTGACTAAAACGACCTTCCCAGACAATAAGATCTGATGTGAAATTTTCGCTACCTGCACCGGTTACAGAAATAGTACCATCAGGATTCGCCCTATCTACATAAGAATTACCCAGAAACCAGGCCGCAATAACGATAGCAATGGAGAAAATAATTGCGCTTAAGTATTTCATAGTATCATAAGTTATACTATAAAAATAATCATTTAAGTTCTAAGTTTTTTATAAAAGCTGAAAAATTATAGCCACAATTCCTATAACACAAATCACGGTCATTATATAATAAATAAGCTCTAAAACCGATCGGGACGGATGCAAGGAGTTCATATACTCCTCTTCTTGTTGGTGGTTCATGGATTGGGATTTTCGGATAAGTTAAATTCGGTTAAAACAAATAAAATGATAATTAAACTAAAAACCAAGCGCTTTAGTAGTCATAATGCTAATTTAGCATAAAAAGGTTTAATTAAACTTTAATTATAGTTTATGAAAAGCTTTGTTTACAAATTCGCGAAAACCTTATATTTTGCAAGAAAATTAGTATTGATAAAATAATTGTGGTTTGTATTTTATTTTTAGCTCAAATTCTTAATTTTGCGCATGCAAAATAACGTACTCATCTTAGACTTCGGTTCGCAGTATACGCAATTGATTGCAAGACGCGTAAGAGAATTAAACATTTACTGCGAAATTCATCCATTTCACAAAGTTCCACAAGATCTTTCAGGCTTTAAAGCGGTTATCCTTTCAGGAAGTCCGTTTTCAGTTAGAGCAGAAGATGCTCCGCATCCTGATTTATCTCAAATTAGAGGGAAATTACCTATGCTGGCCGTTTGCTACGGGGCGCAATATTTAGCCCATTTTCATGGCGGTAAGGTAGAGCCTTCCGAAACCAGGGAATATGGTCGGGCAAACCTATCGGTTATTAAAGATAGCGAGCCACTTTTTGATAATATCAAAGAGAACTCTCAGGTTTGGATGAGTCACAGTGATACTATAAAAGAATTACCGGAAAATGCGGTTCGCTTAGCCAGTACAACAGATGTACTAAATGCAGCCTATCGTATAGAAGGTGAAGAGACTTTTGCAATTCAGTTTCATCCCGAAGTATATCACTCGACCGATGGAAAGCAATTATTAGAAAACTTTTTAGTACATATCGCTGGGGTAGCACAAAGCTGGACACCAGGTGCATTTGTAGATCTTACAGTAGCAGAGCTCAAAGAGAAGATTGGCGATGACAAAGTTGTCTTAGGACTTAGTGGCGGAGTAGATTCAACGGTAGCGGCGATGCTTTTACATAAAGCTATTGGTAAGAACCTGTACTGTATTTTTGTGAATAACGGTTTACTTCGTAAAAACGAGTTCGAAGATGTTCTTCACCAGTATAAAGACATGGGATTAAATGTAAAAGGAGTTGATTCTTCTGCCCGTTTTCTGGATGCTCTAGCAGGAATTAGTGATCCAGAATTAAAAAGAAAAGCAATAGGGAATACTTTTATTGAGGTTTTTGATGATGAGGCGCACGAAATCAAAGATGTTACCTATTTGGCACAAGGAACGATATACCCTGATGTGATTGAATCGATCTCGGTTAATGGCCCTTCGGTAACTATTAAATCGCATCATAATGTAGGGGGATTACCAGACTTTATGAAACTTAAAGTAGTAGAGCCGCTTCGAATGTTATTTAAAGATGAAGTACGACGAGTTGGTGCAGAATTGGGTATCGCAAAAACACTTTTAGGTCGTCATCCGTTTCCAGGACCAGGCTTAGCCATTAGAATTTTAGGCGATATTACCGCAGAAAAAGTAAGAATACTACAGGAAGTCGATCACATTTTTATTCAGGGACTTAGAGACTGGGATCTTTATGATCATGTTTGGCAAGCTGGTGCAATTTTATTGCCGGTACAATCTGTAGGAGTCATGGGAGATGAACGTACTTACGAGCAAGTGGTGGCATTAAGAGCGGTAGAATCTACCGATGGAATGACGGCTGACTGGGTAAATTTACCTTACGAATTTTTACAAAAAACTTCGAATACAATAATAAATAGAGTAAAAGGCGTTAATAGGGTAGTATACGATATAAGTTCTAAACCACCAGCGACTATAGAATGGGAATAGAATTTGTATAAACCTATTAAGCCTAAAAATCAATAAAATGAGATACCTTTTTTTAATTTGCTTTTTATGTATGATGAATATTTCTGCTTTTGCGCAGGAATTTAAATATCATACCGTAAAGAAAGGAGAGACTGTTTACAGTATTTCTAAGGATTATAATGTTTCTGAAGAAGACATTTATAAATATAATCCTGACTCTAAAAATGGTATCGAAGAATCTTCTAAGCTGGTTATCCCTTTAGCCACGAAGGATAAAGGGATGCCTGCTAAAACAGGCTCTCCAAGTTTGGATCCCGTAAATTTTAAAGAACATACCGTTAAAAAGAAAGAAACTCTCTTTAGTTTATCTCAGCAATATAATATAGAAATAGATGATATTAAACGGTATAATAAACAATTATACTCTAAAGAACTTCAAAAAGGAGAAACTATTCGTATTCCTGTTTTCAGAACTTTAGATCGGGTGGTTGCCAAGCCTAACAATACCTCTAAAGAAGAGATTCGCCAGGAATTTGATAAAAATGAAGTGAGAGAGCATGTTGTTTTACCCAAAGAAACCAAATTTGGTATAGCCAGAAAATATGGTTTAACGGTAAAAGAACTGGAAGCCTTAAATCCCACTGTAGATGTTTTGCAGCCCGGTATTATGCTTAGGGTTGGTACAAATGTCTCCCCAGATCCCGTGGTACTTTTAGATAAGAACTTTAAGTTTTACGAAGTAAAACCTCAAGAAACTTTATTTGGTTTAGCTCAGCGTTTTCATGTAACACAAGATTCTATATTAGCACTTAACCCAATTATAGAACAAGAAGGATTAGAATGGGGCATGGTTTTAAAAGTTCCAAATCCAGAAGAACAAGACCCCGAAAACTGGGTGACCCCCACCCTAACCAGTGAAGCTGAAAAATTGCAAGGTGATAAAATAAACCTTAAAGATTCTCTTTCCAATTTCAGTCCCAAAAACCTGGTATTTATGCTTCCTTATAGCCTTGATAAGGTTCAGGTAGATTCGGCAGGTACTGCTGCTTATAAAGACGCCATTTTAGACGATCGTGTTTTAAGAATAAGCCTGGATTTTTACAGCGGTGCTGAAATGGCCATTGAAGATGCAAAAGAATTAGGGATTTCTAGTGAGGTTAAAATTTATGATACCAAAAGAAGTGCTTCTGAGGTGATTAATCTTATCAATACCAAAAATTTTAATAATGTTGATGCAGTCATTGGGCCTTTTTTACAATCGACTACAGAAGCCGCTGCAGAACGCTTAAGAACCAAAAATATTCCGGTATTCACACCACTTTCTGATAAAGAAATGAGCGGAGGTAATAATTTGTTCATCGCGCGTCCCGATCAACAAACGATGAGCAATACTATGCTCGATTACCTTCAGAAATTTGGAAAAGAGAAAAATGTGATCATTGTCTCAGATGCTAAATCTTTTGAAATTAAAAATAAATTATCTCAGATTTTTCCTGCAGCAAGATCTGTAAATGCTGTTGATGGTTATGTTTCAGAAACAAGCTTAAAAAGAGTATTATTGCCAGCAACTCCAAACTGGGTAATTTTAGAATCCAGCAGTGTGGGTGTGATAAGTAGTACCGTATCTGCATTAAATAGGTTGTTAAGGGACGATCTTGACATTACATTATTCACTACAAATAAAAATGATAGCTACGATAACGAAAGCATCAGTAACGAAGATTTAGGCAAATTATATTTCCATTACCCATCGGTAGATAAAGAGTATAATCTAGAGTTTTCTGAGAATTTTATTAAAAAGTACCAAGAAGAGTATGGTGTTACTCCAAATCAATATGCCGTACGGGGTTATGACCTAACCATGGATGTATTACTCCGTTTAGCTGCCTCAAAAGATATTTATAGTTCTTTTAGCGATTATAAAGGCTTTACCGAATACAACGAGAACAAATTTTTATATGAGCCGCAACCCGGAGGTGGTTTCAGAAATAAAGCAGTTTATATTCTTCAAATTAATCCGGATTTAACTTTACAAATAGCCGATGACAGCCAAAGTAACATATTTAGGGAATTTAAGGACTGAAGCAGAACACCTGCAAAGCAGAACTAAAATCATAACAGATGCCCCTTTAGATAACCACGGAAAAGGGGAATCATTTTCTCCTACAGACACCGTAGCCACTGCTTTGGCGACCTGTATGCTTACAATAATGGGTATAAAAGCTGAAGCATTAGAAATCGCTATCGAAGGTACAACAGCCCAGGTGACCAAGACAATGGCTGCCAACCCAAGACGAATTTCCAAGATTGAAGTAGTATTTAGCTTTCCCAAAAAATACGATGATAAGGTGATGAAAGTTTTAGAAAATGCTGCAAGAACCTGCCCTGTTTTTTATAGTTTGCACCCAGATATGGAAAAAGAGATTCGCTTTATCTGGTAAAAAATTTGTTTAAGTAATTGCCATATATATTCTCTGTTTTTAGGACGAGGTGTATAGGAAAAAGAGCTCATACCAGCAGGTATTTGTTAGAAAGCTAAATTTTTATGCCAGGGTAATACCGTTTCCATATAGAGCCTTTAATTCCCTATATCAAAAGAAAAGTTAGCGAATATATTAAAGATGTCTAAGTTTTACCCTTTTCCCAGTCTTGCTAAAAGAGATAATCCAGCTAAAGCCTAAAACTTCAAAATATGAAAGCAGCACTAATTTTAATTGATATTCAAAATGATTATTTTGAAAATGGCAAAATGGAACTTTTTAAACCGATAGAAGCAAGTTTAAAAGCAAAAAAAGTTTTGCAGCAATTTAGAGCTGAAGATTGGCCCGTAATCCACGTACAACATATGTCAACTCGTGAAGAGGCTACTTTTTTTATTCCAAAAACAAATGGAGTGGAAATTCACGAAAATGTAAGCCCGCTAGAAAAAGAAAAAGTGGTTGTAAAACATTTCCCGAATAGTTTTCGAGAGACCGATTTATTAAAAACACTTCAAGAACAAAATATTAAGAGATTAGTAATTTGTGGCATGATGACACATATGTGTGTTGATGCAACCACAAGGGCAGCTAAAGATTTTGGATTCGATTGTATTGTAATAGGCGATGCCTGTGCAACAAAAAATCTAGAAATAAACGGTGAGACATTAGATGCTGCTGAAGTACAGAAATCTTTTCTTGCTTCCTTAAATTATTTTTATTCCCGGGTGATGAATGCGGAAGAATATCTTCAGAATTAAAAGCAGAATTTCTAGAAATTTCGATTATTGGTGTTACCTTCAATATAGTTTTTTGATTAGCTTGCGTTTTTATTTAACTAACCTAATCAAAAAATCATGGAAGTTTATCATCAAAACGAACAACCTAACCTAATTACACCACAAAAATGGGCCTTATACATTTTTGTTGCCGGCTTACCTTTTATAGGCATCATCATGCTACTGGTATGGGCTTTTGGCAGTGATCCCAATTATACACGCAAAAATTGGGCAAAAGGTATGCTATTGCTATATGTAATACTATTCATATTATCTATTATTTTCTTTGTATTCCTGGGAGGAATGGCATTCTTAACAAGCTTTGCGTCTCAGAATTACTAACCGAAGTTTAACCTCATACTTTCTGGAAATTGAGTAAAAAGAGTTTGTATTGAATTTTCAATGTTAGCTCTATCTCTATAATTTTTTACTAAAAAATATTTTTTTTAAATTTTAAAACCTCAAAAATATAAATCGGATTTTATGAATTTAGAATTATAATTTTGAGGTTATTTTTTATTGTAATAAATTGTAAATGAAGCAAATCTATTTTATCTTTTATGTTCTACCCCAAACATGAAATGAAGTAAGTAATCTTTAAGAGAAAGCTTGTGAGTATTTATTAGAAAATAATTTGTATGTCGAGGCGCCCCGATCCCAAAATAGCTATCGGAACAGGGCCAGAACATTTAATCTCGACTATCGAGTAAATTAATTTTATGCGGTTCTTGTTTCAGGTACTTCCTATATCCTAATTTCCATTCATCATGTCATCAAAAAACTACTCATTGTTCCTAATTTTCTTCACTTTGTGGAATATAGCTTTTGCACAGGAAGAAAAAATCCTATCTAAAGCTGCCTACGCAGAAAAAATATATTTACAGTTTGATCGTGAGAATTATCCGGCAGGAAGCACCATATGGTTTAAATCACTGGTACTTAATTCTGTAGACCATAAGCCATCGCAGCGTTCAGGAGTACTTCATGTAGATCTTATAGGGCCCGAGAAACAATTGATCAACCAGAAACTTGTAAAAATTGTAGACGGAAGCGGTCATAATCATTTCGATATTCCCAAAAAAATGCCGCCTGGTATCTATAAAATACGGGCATATACCAGATGGAACCGTAATTTTGGGGAAGACTTTATTTTTTCAAAATATTTTAGAATTTTCCCGAAGATTCCCAAAACTGAGAAAGCCATTGAACATATCAATATTGTCGATAAAAAAGAGGGTGCTTTTCTGGAAGCGACTTTTAACCCTAACAAGCTAGATAGCCTTCAGAAACGTAAAATTTTAGTTGGATTATATTTAAATAATTCGGAACAGGATTCCTTAGAAATTAAAGCGAATAATGGTGTTTATAAACTGTCCTATAAATTAAATGAAAAAACCGATTATATAAGCATCAATATGCTTACAGAAAACGGATTTACCGCAAGTAGGTCTATTAGTTTAGATGAAAATAAGGTAGACTTACAGCTATTGCCGGAAAGTGGAAGTTTATTAGACGGAACTGTAAATTTATTAGGAATAAAAGCCCTGGATTTTAAAGGTGATGGCCTGTATACTGAAGGTCTTATTCTAAATAAAAATAAAGATACTATCACCACATTTAAAACTAATAAATTTGGGATGGGAGTAGCGGTAATCAGGCCTGAGGCTACGGAAGAATATATAGCTAAAATTACAAATATTGACAATGAAACTGAATATCCACTACCGGAAGTTTTAAAAAACGGAAACATTCTTTCTGTTAGGAGAACTGGGGAGAGAGTTAGTTTAATCGCTTCGACAACTAATAAATCTGATTCGTTAATGATACGCATTAGTTTTAGAGGGATTAAGTTATTTGATATCAAAGGACCGGTAAAGGCTGGTCATTTTAATACCGCATTACCAGTACATGTTTTTCCCTATGGAATTCTTTGCTTTACCTTATTAAATGAAAATTATCAACCCGTAGCCGAGCGGTTATACTTTAATGATGTTGGAAAAAAGCAAGTTACCATTGCAGTAAAAACCAATAAAAATGAATATAGTTCACGTGAAAAAACAAGCCTTAGTATTCATGTTAAAGATAGCACAGGTAAGAATATAGCTGCCCAAATATCAGTGCTCGCATTGGCTAAGGAACCTTTAGGAGCAGAACAGCAAAAGGGAAACTCCATTCTCCCCTATTTTTACCTCACCTCTGAACTTCGGGGAAAAGTAGAGCATCCAGGTTTATATTTTAATAGGGATGATATTTCTCGTTTGCGGGATATTGATGCGTTATTGCTCACACAGGGATGGCGAAAATACAAATATGACACTACCCGCATTGTTTTCGATTATCCTGAAGAACCAGTCCTGGCTATTGACGGAAAGGTAAGCGGGAACATTTTTAATAAGCCTAAGGAAGATGTAGAATTATCCTTTATAGCTTTAGGAGAGCAACCTGTAGTACAAACCTATAATACCGATAGTTTGGGTAGATTTTATTTTAATGTTGATTTTTTAAATGAAGAAAACCGGGAAATTGTCATACAAAGCAAAAAAGGTGGAAATAAAAGAAATTTTGATATAGCAATTAATGATCCTGAAAGCTTGCCGATAATCTTTGAAAACCGACAAAAAATCGAGAAGCCTGATAGTACTTTTTCTGAAATTGTAAACTATGAACAACGTCTGCAACAAAAGCAACTTTCTTATGAATTAGCCGAAGGGGTGACGCAATTAGATGAAGTGGTTTTAGAAGCTTACAATATGACTGAAGAACGTAAGAAAACAGCAGATCTAGCCGGAAAGCCGGATGTTGTAATCGATGGTAAGGATATTCAGGAAAAAGAAAAAAACTGGTCTTATGGACTTTACAGCATTTTACTGTTTAATTTTCCAAATGATATAAGAATTCAAAGAGATATCGAAAAACCGGGCGGCGCTTTACAGGCTAAAGTTATAGGGGGTGCTGGCACCACTATTTTAATGATGGACGGTATGGTAATAAACAATCTTAATTATCCGTTGGTTCCCAATATTCCGCCTAGCGAAGTAAAAAGTGTAGAGGTTATACGATTTGCCAAGCATTTTAGTCGATTATACATGCAAGCCTATCCATTCGCAAGCCCTATGGAAGTCCCGCCAACCGGTGATGTGATTGCCATATATACGCATGGGAAGAAAGGAATTTTTGGAGCACAAAAACCAAAGGGTATTCTTAGAACTTCCATTAAAGGATATTCTCCTACTAAAGAATTCTATCAGCCCGATTATACGAACCAACAACGTTTTAAAAGTAATGAACCAGATTTAAGAAGCGTGGTGTACTGGCAACCGCAGATAAATATTGAAAATGGGAAACCTGCACAGGTTTCCTATTTTAATCCGGATAATACGGAAGAAATAATAGTGATTATCGAAGCAATCACGCCTGAGGGAGGAATTGGCTATCATGAAATCACCTACCCTGTAAAACAAAAGGATATAAAAGATATTCCTAATTAATATTGATGTAATTGAGATTGTACACTTTCGAATTCATCAATGATTTCTTTTACAATTTCTGCGGCGGGTTTGATCGTTTTAATTAAGCCTGAAATTTGACCAATTTCGAGTTCTCCTTCTATCAGGTCACCTTCAAACATGCCTTTTTTGGCACGGGCGCGCCCCAGGAGTTGTTGTAATTCTTCTTTAGAAGGATTTTTTTGGTAAAGTGCTTCAATATCTTCGAAGAATTTATTTTTAAGTAAACGAACGGGAGCCAATTCTTTTAGTGTTAATTTAGTATCACCTTCCTGAGCGTTCACCACCATTTCCTTAAATTTAATGTGAGAAGAGGCTTCTGCAGAGGCGACAAAGCGACTCCCAATTTGTACGGCATCGGCTCCTAAAACCATCGCTGCAAGCATACCACGCCCGGTAGCAATTCCACCGGCTGCGATAAGTGGAATTTCCAACTTTTCCCTAACCATAGGAATTAAGGTAAAGGTCGTGGTTTCATCACGCCCATTATGCCCACCAGCTTCAAATCCCTCGGCAACCACAGCGTCTACTCCAGCCTCCTGAGATTTTAAAGCAAATTTTACACTACTTACTACATGAACAACAATAATCCCATGTTCTTGCAAATGAGAAGTCCAGGTTTTTGGATTCCCAGCTGATGTAAAAACGATTGGAACTTTCTCTGTAACAATAATTTTTATAATCTCTTCCACATTGGGATAGAGCATAGGAACATTTACAGCAAAAGGCTTGTTGGTCGCTTTTTTACATTTTATAAGATGTTCTTTAAGCACTTCAGGATACATAGATCCGGCGCCAATGATTCCAAGTCCACCAGCATTGCTAACAGCGCTTGCCAGTTTCCAGCCACTTGCCCAGACCATACCGGCCTGGATAAGTGGATATTTTATATTTAAAAGTTTGGTTATTCTATTTGTAGTCATTGCAGGTTTGTTTCCCGCAATTTAAGAAATTACACCAGATCCTAATAATTCTTCGCCATCATACCAGGCCACAAACTGGCCTTCGGTAATAGAAGCCTGTGGTGTTTTAAAAACTACATACATACCTTGTTCGGTTTGATATAAAGTTGCCTCCTGTAAGGGTTGCCGGTATCTTATCCTTGCCTTTAGCTCTAAGCTTTCGTCCGGTTTTAAACTTAAGTCTTTTCTTACCCAGTGTACTTCATCTTCATTAATAAAAAGTGCTTTTCGATAAATTCCGGGATGTTTTTTTCCCTGCCCGGTATAAATAACATTGTCTTCAACATCTGTATCGATTACAAAAAGTGGTTCTGGAGTACCACCTACAGCTAAACCTTTACGTTGTCCCTTAGTAAAATAATGAGCACCCTGATGCTTTCCTACCACTTTACCATCATCAGGCTGATATTGGTATTTTTGAGATAGAAATTTTAATTCTTCAATTTTAGATTCAAATTCAGGAATATCTGTTTTGTAGGTTTCGCTATCCGAATTTATCTCGACAATATTCCCTTCTTTCGGCTTTAATTTTTGCTGAAGAAAATCTGGCAAGCGTACTTTTCCTATAAAACAAAGTCCCTGCGAATCTTTTTTATCGGCAGTTACCAGTTCCTGCTCGGCAGCAATCCTACGAACCTCTGATTTTTGAAGTTTCCCAATAGGAAATAAGGTTTTTGAAAGTTGCTCCTGGGTAAGCTGACATAAAAAATAAGACTGATCTTTGTTATTATCTTTTCCTGATAATAGCTGATATATTTTTTCTCCGTTTTTTTCAATTTCTCCTTTACGACAATAATGACCGGTGGCCACATAGTCTGCTCCCAGAGAAATTGCTATTTTCATAAATACATCAAACTTGATCTCACGATTACATAACACGTCTGGATTTGGTGTTCGACCACGTTCGTATTCATTAAACATATAGTCGACGATACGTTCTTTATATTGTTCGCTTAAGTCTACCGTTTGGAATGGGATTCCTAATTTCTCAGCAACGATCATCGCATCATTACTGTCTTCTAACCATGGACATTCGTCTGAAATCGTCACCGAATCGTCATGCCAGTTTTTCATAAACAATCCAATAACCTCATAGCCCTGTTCTTTTAAAAGATAGGCTGAAACACTACTATCTACACCTCCTGAGAGTCCTAGTACAACTTTTTTCATAGAATTTAAGCTTGATCGATCAATTCTTTTGCGATTAATCGTATATAAAGTCGAAATAAAGTGTGTAAAATTACGAAATAAAAAAAGGTGACGAAAGCCACCTTTTGATTTGTATCTAATTTTACTCGATAATCATGATCACCGGGTTGAGTTAGGCCTGAATGATATTATTATTTTCTTTGTTGATCTTCAATTCGTCTCCCGTTTTTATAATCACCTTCTGCCACTAAACTACCTTCAGGATTATAATAAGTTTGATGACCGTCTAATTCTCCATTTTTATAATTAAGATCTTGTAAAAGCTGCCCATTGTCTGCATAAATCTGACTGCTTCCATTTTTAATTCCGTTAAGGTAATTTGTCTTTTCTCCTACTTTTCCATTTTTAAAATAAGTGGTTTGCAAACCATTTAACTCATCATTTTTGTAATATTCCATCATCATTATTTGGTCACTTTTATGATGGTACGTGGTCCATTTGCCCGCTCTTTTTTTATTCAGCATCATTCCCTCGCTAATTACCTCTCCCTGCTGGGTGTAATATTTTACCGCAATAGAATCGCTACCAGTATCAAAATCCATAATTGCACTTGGATGCTTTTCGTAACCTTTTTTATAGAATTTGAACTTTCCCGTTTCCTTTCCATGATTAAAGGTTCCTTCGAATTTAGTTTGATTGCTTCCAGGAAAATTTACTTTCCATTCGCCGTGCCTTTTGCCCTGCGCATCATTCAAATTTGGTCCCTCCTGAGCATTTAAGTTTTGCAGGGTCAAAAAAAGCAAGCTCAAAATTGCGATTTTATATATTGGCCTTTTTGAAGTTAAATGAAATAAGCTCATTATTTTGTTGATTTTTAAGCGAATAAATTTAGTTTAAACATTGGGTTTTGAAAAATTGAATCTTTCAATATAGCTTTAACTCTTCGAAACCAATATTTTATCAAGATGGGTATAATTGGTTTTCCAATTTTAAAAGCCTCAATCAGGTTTTTCATATTAACAGAGATTACACAAATATTAATTATTCTCTGCTTATTTTAGTCTTTATTTAAAACTAAAATTGATGAAATTTATTCTGAAATTAGCAAAGATCATACTAATTTTTATTTTTTGCAGCATAATAATCTCCTGCGGTACATCAGATGATCCCGGCGATGTCATTATTCCTGATAATACGATAAACAATTTTATTCTTAATAATTCTAATTATTCGGTTTTAGCCACTGCTTTAAATCGCACGAGCCTGGATTCAGTTTTAAATAGTACGATGCAACAGTACACAATTTTCGCCCCAAATAATTCGGCATTCAATAGTTTCCTTTCTGAAAATGATTATACCAATATCAATGACGTTCCTCTAAAGGAATTAGAAAATTATCTTCGTTATCATATACAGCCGGGAGCGAGTAAGTTAAGTGAATTTCCAGATGGGTATATACGAAGTCTGGGGACTGGGAATGCTTCAGATAGATTACTTAGCATGTATACTTCAACTTTAGATGATAGCTTTTATATCAATAATGAAGCTGAAGTAGTCGTATCTCAGGGTAATATTTTACTGGATAATGGATATCTGAACCCTATCAGTACGTTTTTGTCCTTACCCAGTATAACTGATTTTTTATTGGTTAGCCAGCAAAGTTCAGATGATAGTTTTGCCAGTATTTTATCTGAATCCACTTCTGAAAATTATTTGGCCCGATTAGAAGATGAAGATGCGGTGTTCACTATTCTTCAGGCATCAGAAGAAGCTATCGCAAATTACCTATCAGAAAACAATTATGCTGCTATTAACGATATTCCACAGGCTAACCTGCAAAAAATTATTGATAATCATATCATTCCGCAAGAAAATGTACGGACCGAAAGTATTGAAGATTCACTGCAGGTTACTGCAAATAGTGGTACACTATTGAACTTTTACGAAGATAACGGTCCAAAAATCAAATTGGAAAATAATGAGATCATAAATATTATTACGCCAAATATTCAGGCTGTAAATGGAGTAATTCAGATTGTTGATCGTGTAATTGAATAATTGTTATACAAAAGAATATGCTGTTATTATTTAGCTTTTGTATGCGCGATTATCAACAGCTTTGGTTTATCAGATCTAATAGAAGATGTTTTCAATAAAGACTTGCTACTAAATTTTGATGTATTTTGGTAGTAAAACTCCATGGATTAGATGTTGAAAAAATATTTTCATAATATTTTAGTTATCTGTAATTTCCGGCTTCTCTTTAATAACAATAGAACTTTCTATACTTAAGATTTTATTTTCCGCTTTGCTACGATTAATAATAGCTGCGATTTTGTCTTTAGACTGCTGTAGTTCCTCTATCCTCTTGTTATAGCGTTCTGCTCCGTCGATCCCACGTTCTTCATAACTAAATATTTGCCTGCTGTTAAAGCGTATCTTATCTTCAATAATGCTAAATAAAATTTCTTCGGCTTCGCCGGGCTTAAATTCCCCGGTGATTAACTTAACTTCGTTAAAGTCGTCCATATCTGCTTTTTTAAGAAGTAAATATAATGATGAAATTCATAAGTTATTATTTATATTTACTATACGATACATTAATTAATTTTATGAACTATACTTTAAATCAACTAAAGATATTTTTAAAAATAGCGGAGTTAAAAAGTATTACAAAAGCTTCAGAATCGCTGCATCTTACGCAGCCCGCAGTTTCCATTCAGCTAAAAAATTTTCAGGATCAGTTTGATATCCCACTAACCGAAGTTATTGGCAGACAATTATACGTTACCCCTTATGGTGAAGAAATTGCCAAAGCCGCTGAAAAAATTTTATTGGAGGTTGAAAATATGAAGTATAAATCTTTGGCTTTTAAAGGTAAACTGGCAGGACAACTTACCATAGCCGTAGTTTCTACAGGCAAATATGTGATGCCTTTTTATTTAGCTCCCTTTTTAAGCAAACATAATGGTGTCAACCTGTTTATGGATGTAACCAACCGTTATCAGGTATTGGAAGCTTTAGAAAGAAATGAAGTAGATTTTGCTTTGGTTTCTGTACTACCGGAAAATTTACAGGTCGAAAAAAGAACCTTTATAGACAATAAACTTTTCTTGTTTGGTAGTCCTTCTTTAATAAAATCGGTACCGATTGAAGGCCAAATAATTCCTGAAAACTTACCTCTAATTTATAGGGAAGAAGGTTCTGCTACCCGACAGGCTATGGAAAAATTTATAAGTCAGAATAAAATTCCAGTAACCAAAAAAATTCAGCTTACTTCTAATGAAGCAGTAAAACAAGCGGTCTTGGCGGGACTGGGCTATAGCATTATGCCTATAATTGGTTTAGAGAATGAAATAAAGAACAACCAGATACAAATTGTGCCTATCCAAAAACTACCCATTGTAACCTCATGGAATTTAATCTGGTTAAAAGGCAAAAAATTTTCACCTGCGGCTGTCGCATATTTAGATTTCCTTACCAAACATATTGAAAGTATTAATGAAGCAAATTTTTCCTGGTTATCCAGTTATTAAATAACCAGGAAAAATTTTATATTGTGAATTAGACCATTGTATTGATTTTGTATTAAAATGTAAGGTTTGATATAAAATCTTTTGTAAAGATTTCACTCTGTCTCTGGTGCTTCTTAAATCCAACTCAGGTTTATACGATTTAAACAGCAACTTTTACATCGTCAGTTGTCGAATTGTTATCCAGGTTTTCCCAGTTTAAACCTGGAGCATAACGCTTTATTTCACGGTTTTCTTCAGGATTGATTACCAGTAAGTAAATCCATTCGTTATCCAGTAAGTTTTTTAAGTGAGGTTGTTCTTCTAAAATCTTTTCTACCCTATCCGTAGGTGTTTCGATTACGACCGATAATCGTAAAGGCTGATGATACATCTCTGAATCACTACGCTTTAAAGATTGCAAGGGTAAACCTTTGGTTAAATCACTTCCATTCCCCTGCATCACCCCAAACTTGCCGGTTATATTATGGGTAATTTTAGAGCCTGCACCAAATTTTTCATTGTCTACTGTGCTAAAATAATAGTGATTATTAATCCATTGGGTAACCACCATAGCTCCTTGCATAATTGCAGATAAAGCAGTTCCGTCTATATCGGTTTTCCAATCGTAAGATTGCAGAAAACATCTCCCGTTTAAATTGAGCCCTTTAGTAAGTCCCCTTGGGCCAATGATAAAACTGGCATTTTTGGCCAAGCCCCATTCCGGTCTGGTTTCCGACCAGTTATTTGATTTTTTGTGAGCTAACTTTAAACTATCTTTTTCGTTTCCCAGTCGTTCGCGGCTCGCTTCTAATTGTGCCTGCTTCAGATTTTCAGTAATTTTCAAAAGTGCTTCTTTATGATTTGGAGCAAATTCGGTATCAAAGATCTCTATTTCATCGGTAACCGTATTATGCTCGGCTCCCAGAAATATTGTGTTTTCCGGTATATCGATTCCAAAATTATTTTTTAATGCTAGCCTTACTTCTTTTTCATTAGCAATAGAGGCTAAAGTCCGTGCATTGTGCCTTCCAGGGTTTCCTGCACAGGCACCGCAATCTAAACTGGAAGCAAATGGATTATTAGAAGTATGACTACCGTGACCGGTAAAAATGATAACGGGAGCAAAGATTTTCCAACCGGTTAAATCAAAAGTGGCTTTTACAAGGCTTACTTTTTCTTCTAAAGAAATATCATGTTTATGCTCCTTTTTTTCCAGTTTAGGCTCGTAGCTTTTTTCTGAAGCTATCTTATCACCGTTCATTAGTTTATGATATTTGGTAGGTAGCAAGGTTCTACCAAGCAAAGACAAACCATAAAGAATTCCTGTCCCCTCTACATACCCAAAGGCAGAAGGCAGCATATTTTTCAATCTTTTAAAGAAATAGTTTTTAAACTTGATTTTTTTGAGTTGCTTTTTATAAGCTTTTGCCTGAGTTTCTTTTCCTGGTTTTACATCATAAGAAACCTTGTAAGCAGAATTCAGGATTGGAGGGCAGGATTTTCTTGTTAAACCATCTTCAGTGCTTTTATAATCCATTGCGATGCCAAAGAAACCTGCATATCCAAATGTTTCATAATTGCCTGTTTCTTCAATTTTTCTTCTTATCAGTTCAGACCGTGTATCGATACAAAACACCATTTGTGCATCTGGTATATTATTGTTTGTTTCAGGCACTCGATTATGGATATATTTTTCAGTAAGCTCTTTTTGCCAGCTTATTTCCCAAGCTTTTAGAAACAAATACGACAGTTCCTGTTGTTCATTGGCAGTTTCAAAAGCAGGTGCTACATCTATAAGTAAGTTTAATTTTTCTGCAATCGTAAGCCTAACCGCCAAATACTCCAAAATAGTAATGGGTGCTTTTTTTCTCCATCCCGAGTCTGAAGTTTGGCGTTGTTTGATATACCCCACCCATCCCGGCAGACTGGTTAAATGAAACTGAATGCTATTTTGTACCTCTTCTTTAGAAAAATTCTGAAATAATTGGTCTAAAGCTGCAGTAGCTGTTTGTGGCGTATCTTTATATATTTGATAGTCCTTGTCGTATTTGGCTAAACCTAACCAGGCTTTATAAAAACCCTTTTCCCTGTTGGGCATAGGCCATTCTGCCACGCCTTCATCCATAAAAATAGAAAGCCACTTGAGCATTAATCTATTTAGTTTTAAGTTATCCGGCTGTTCTTTTATTGCTGAAACCTGACCAAGAATCTTTAGATAAGCTTCTATAGAATCCTGATAGCCATTTTCTATTAATAAATTCTCTAATTCAGCACTATAAAGTTCTCTGCTATCCAGTGCTTCCCTGAATACTTCGGCATTAGGATATCCATGCGCATTATAAAATGTGGAAGCTCTGCTTACGGCTTCCTTAAAATGATATTCCTCAAAACCTGAAAGTTGATTGGAGGTTATATAAGCATATAATGGCGAAGTTTTATCTACGATTTTAGAGATTTCTTCCAGGGATTTTTTCCATTCAGTTGTTTTCACGAGAATACATTTAGATTAAACATTGGATGCTAAACTTTTAAAGCGATCAATAGATATTAATTGGCTTATTGCTTTTCACTAGTTTCAGATAATCATCGGGATATGAATAAGGTTCGCATCCTAATTATTTTTTGAATTGAAAATAGTTTTATGATAGGGTTGCGAATCATTGATTAACCTTAGATAAAGCCAGGGATATTTTTGGTAAACCCCTAATTTCATTAAGAAAAAGCCAATTAAAAATACAATTCCAAAAACGATATGGACCCAAGAAATATCTACAGGATTATCGGTTAGTGGTAATGGATGCATTAAGTAGGTAACCGCATTATAAAGCCCTGCATACAAAACGATACCCAACACAAACATGAGTGTGGGATAAAATACTTTTTGATAGGTTGTCAAACTCTTCTCTTTAAAAATGTTATAAGCTACTTGACCAACCGTTATGGCCACAACCAGTGTTAAAATAATTCCGCTATCTGCACTTTTACCTTTACCTGTTAAGAAAGAAAACAGAATGGCACCCAAACTTCCAAAAATTAGTACCGCAAACGCCTCTGCTGCTTTTATTTTTATTTTTAATCTTGAAGAAGGTTCACTTTTTTTAATTTCTTCACCTGCTGAAAGAAATAGATAAGCCTTGTAAAAGCCATGTAAAATTAGATGCGCCACGGCAGCATTAAAAAATCCCAAACCGCATTGCATAATCATAAATCCCATTTGCGCGATGGTAGAACAAGCTAATTTTTGTTTCACATTCACCTGAAGTAACTTGGTAAACTGCGCCGTAACTGCGGTAATACCGCCTACCACAAAAAGGATCGTTAAGGTGTTAGAAGCAAAAAGCAAGCTTGAAAAGAAGGCCAGTAAAATTCCGCCTCCATTCACAAAGCCGGCGTGCATTAAAGCTGAAGCCGGCGTAGGTGAAGTCATCACCGACATTAACCAGCGCTGAAACGGAAATATGGCTGATTGAATAATGGCTGCTAATATTAAGGCTAAGGCTGCACCAATTTTGGCAAATAAAGGTAAATCTTCTACCTGCTCACTTATTTTTACGATGGTATATTGCTTCGTGTACCACGACAATATAAGTAATCCAACCCCAAGGCAAAAAGAACCTAAAAGAAAAAATTTCTGCGCGTAACTTGCAGCCGCTTTGGCCTCCGGCCAATCTTTATTAACACCTATTAAATTGGCCATAAAAACTCCCATAAACACCCAACAGCCTAAAAACAGGAGGATATGATTAGCCATAACCAGACTTATAACTGAAAGTGTAAAGCCCAAACAATTTAAAATAAAACTTCTCCTAAATTTAAATCCTACCAGGTAATTTTTAGAATAGCTAGTAATAAGTGCCGCAAAGAATAATACAACTGTCCAGATTAGAAAACTAAAACTATTGATATAAATAACCCCTCCAACTTTCCATTCCGGTAAATTCGAGTAAAAAATAATTATAAATAACAGATTAGCCGCAAAAAGTGCCCAAAGCACCAGGTTTGCTAATGAAAAAAGGCCCGTAGATTTTTTGTTTGCGTTCACTTGTTGAGCTTTCACGAATATTTTCAGATTTAAATTATTTATCGTTGCAAATGTCTAAAACATAATTTATATATTTTTATTTATATATTCTATATAAATCATTAATTAAATTTATGCTTTTATTTTTACGGATTTTAAGTTAAACCATTTCTGAAGAAAACTATGCTTTTTTAAAAATTAATAAGACATAAAATAGTATCATAAATCATGTACTTTATAAAAAATAGTCATTATTAACCGCTAGCTACTTTAATAGTTCCCGGGTATAAACCGAAAAATATTAAAACTTTCGAAGTGACGTCGATATTCATCGGCACCGGAATATTCTAACTTTTATCGATATTCATAAAACAAAGGCTATCTAAGAAAGATGATCATCTTTTATTATACACACAATTGTATTTATATCTAATGATCTATAAATAAATCTGGTTATATTCCTCATGTTATGGATTAACACAACGCAATGATTATGAATCGGACTTTCTGAGCAACGATGTAAAAGAAAAAATTAAAAAATCTCTCCATTTAGATCGTTTTATGGATAAGGCAGGATATATTATAATTATAAAAGCTCTAACGTGAAGGAACCAAGAAGCCTCCAACAAGGACTTTACTTTTAAATGAACAAAAACATCAAAAGCTTTATTATGCACAAAAAATTGATCGCAACCTCAAGAAAGATCAAGGTTGGAGCTGAGCTTATTAGTTAAATGCTTTATTGCTTCAACCGAATCCTATTTCATCGATGCTATGATCTTATCGATATCGTCTTCCGTTGTATCTGGATTGATAAAGCAGAAACGCGCTACTGTTTCTTTTTTCCAGGTGGTTGGCGTAACCAATGCGAAACCAGAATTGTGATTTTTATAGGTCCAGTCTTTATATTGATCTGGCGTCCAGTCTTTTCTTCTAAATAAAACCACCGATAAGCTGGAAGGTCGCACCACCTCAACATGCTCGCTTTCATTTATTTTGTTCTCAGCAATTTTAGCAAGCTCAATACCTCGTTCAATGGCCTGCTTATATTTATCTGTTCCGTGCATGGCCAAAGAAAACCACAAAGGCATACCGCGTACACGACGTGTTAATTGAATTTGATAATCTGCTGGATTAAAGCCCTGTGCCCCTTCATCTTTAAAAATTTCTAAATACGCTCCTTTTTGAGAATGGGCATTTTTGGCATGTTTTAAATCCTTATAAATTACCGCCCCACAATCATAGGGAGAAAAAAGCCATTTATGAGGATCTATCGTAATGCTATCGGCTTTTTCGATACCGTTAAATAAATGTCGAACTGAATTTGCTGCTAAAGCGCCACCACCGTAAGCACAGTCTACATGAAACCAAACATTTTCCTGTTCGCAAACACTAGCTATAGAATCCAGTTCATCTATTATTCCGGCATTGGTTGTTCCTCCGGTAGCCACAACCGCAAATAAACGTTTTCTATCTTTTTCTTCAAGCTCTTCAATCGCTCTACGAAGTTCTGCGCCAGTGATCCTTTCATCGTGATTATCGATCATCACTACATCGGCATCAATAACCTTAGCCATAGCCTGTACCGAACTATGTGCCCCATCTGAAGTTAATAGCAATCCGCGTACACTTACATTATCTGAAGATCTTCTTCGCCATTCTTCCCTTGCCGCAACCATAGCCGAGAGATTTGCTGCCGTACCGCCACTGGTAAAAACCCCAAATGCGGTTTCCGGCAAACCGGTAAGAGAAACCAGCCATTTCATCGCCTGGTTTTCACAAAAAATTCCACCGGCACCTTCCATCCAATATGCGCCATGAATACTGGAAGCCGAGGTTACCAAATCGAACATAATAGCTGCCCGGGTTGGTGCTGCAGGAACAAAAGCTAAATGCCTTGGATGATCAATAGGCACACAGGCCTTTACCAGAACATCTTTAAAAAGTTTAAAGGCATTCTCCCCTCCAATCCCATTGGGTGTGATGGTCTCCCCTACAATTCGTAATAATTCTTCTTCCTTTTTAGGAGCGCCAAGCTCTGGTGTTATATTCGAGATACGATCTATGGTATATTTCATAACGTCTAGCGTCATTTCTACCAGATCCATATCTATCGTATGCATCTTATTTTGTTCCAAAAGTGAGAATTTTAAAATGTTGTTCTAAAGGATTTAAATGCTCAAAAAGTGTATCTAAAAGCTCCTGACCGTACATGGCATAAACTTCAGAAAAATTGGTTTGTCGCTCTTGTAAACTCTTATTGGGGAAAAGTTGATTTTGTAAAGCTGCGATTCGGCTTACCTCATCTTTTAATTTTCGTTTTTGCGCTTTCAGCAATCGTTTTTCCAGATGATCTAATCCTTTTAATTGTTTTACTTCCTGTGCCTTCACTGCACCAAGAAAAGATTTATCGGTTTTTTCAGCTAAATCGTACATTTCTTGAAACTGATTTACCAAATATTCCTTTTGTTTGCTGAAATCAATATCGATATTCGATATTTTACGAACTTTTCTGTTGATTAATTCGTGCTGCTTTAAAAAAAGTTCTTTATTAGAAATATCTAATTTCTTCCGCTTTTCTTTTTGCTTTTCGGTTTGTAGTAAGGCTGAATTTCGCAGCAGTAGCATCGGGAAAGGCAAGTTTTCAGCTTCAAAATAATCTTTTAATTCCAGCCAGTAAGCCAATTCGCCGCCACCACCGATATAACATAAGTTAGGCAAAATAACTTCCTGAAAAAGGGGTCGCATCATCACGTTTGGGCTAAAATGCTGCGGTTGCTCATGCAATTCAGCAATAATCTCCTCTTTAGTCCATTCTATTTGCTTCTCGTGTACATAAAATCTTCCGTCTCGTTTTATAATACGTTCACGATACCCATTATTTAAATAGAAAAGGTTGATTTCACGTGGATTCACCTGTACATTATAGCCTAGATTGGATAATTTTTCGGTATTTTCTTTAGTTGTTTTAAAAGAGCGTTGCTCAAGCAATTCATTTTCAGCAAAAGGTATAAACAATTTTTTAAGCTCGGGTTGTTGTGCGCCCATAATGACTAGCCCATATTCTTTAAAAAGCTCATTGGCCAGATAACGTGTTGCCTCAGTTAAATTGCTGTGTTTTAAATAGGCGTTTTTAAACAAGAATTTCAAATATTCAGCATCCTTACCACCCCCAATTTCTGAGGAAAAAAGTTCAAAAACCTCCTTCAGGCCTTCCGTTGATAAATAACCTACCGCATCGATACCCGCACCTTTTTCTGTAGAATTCCATTGAAATTTCTTCCCGTTTAAATTAAAATAATTAATTTCAGCAAAATCATGATCTTCAGTAGCCATCCAGTAAATCGGTACAAAATCATATTCCGGATGCTTCTTTTTAAGGATTTTAGTAAGATTGATTACTGAAATGATCTTATATAAAAAATACAGCGGCCCGGTAAACAAATTTAGTTGATGTCCGGTGGTGATGGTAAATGTAGTGTCTTTAGAAAGTACTTCAATATGGTTCAAGGTAGCATCAGAAATTTCAACTCCGTTGTATTGTTTCTTAAGGCTTTCTACCAGAACCTTTCTATTTTCCGAAGAAAAACTTTTTTGCTTTTCTTTAATTTGAGCTTCAAAATTTCCAATTTCAGGAAATCGATGATAAAATGGAGATAATTCTTCCTTCTTTTCCAGGTAATCCAAAATAAGTTTGGAAAAATAATTGGTTTCGGAATACGAAATACAATCAGTAGGCATACACTTTTTTTGAGTTTGCTAAGATACCGAAGATATAACTTTTATCCACTAAATTTTAGTTAATTCCCCTGTCTACCCTATCTTTACTACAATTAATTAAACCCCTCACTCATTTTATGAAGAATAAATTACTCCTAATTACCTTTACGATCCTGAGTTTTGTAAATGTAAAAGCACAGGTAAAATCACCCTCAGATTTTTTAGGATATGAACTTGGAAGCCAATTTTCAAGACATGCCGATGTTGTAGATTATTTTAAATATATCGCAGAAAACTCTCCTTTAGTTACTTATCACACCTACGGTAAAACCAATGAAAGACGACCACTTACCTATGTCGTGATTTCTACAAAAGAAAATCTTGGAAACATCGAGGAAATCAGAAAAAATCACTTGCGCCAAACCGGCATCTTAGACGGCACTGCCACAACCGATAAAGCCATCGTTTGGTTAAGTTACAACGTGCATGGCAATGAAGCATCTAGTACGGAAGCTTCGATGAAAACCCTTTATAATCTTATCACTGAAAAGCAGGACTGGTTAAAAAACACCATCGTTATTATCGATCCTTGTGTGAATCCCGATGGACGTGATCGTTATGCCAACTGGTATAACCAGGTAAAGCAAACGCCATTTAGTACTTCACAAGATGCTGCTGAACATTACGAGCCATGGCCCGGTGGCAGGCCTAACCATTATTTATACGACCTAAACCGTGATTGGGTTTGGGCCACACAAGTTGAAACACAAAGCCGTTTAAAAATCTATAATCAGTGGATGCCGCATATTCATGTCGATTTTCATGAACAGGGAATTAACAACCCCTATTATTTTGCTCCCGCAGCCGAGCCATTCCATGATATTATTACGCCTTTTCAAAGAGATTTCCAGACAAGAATTGGTAAAAACAACGCTAAATATTTTGATAAAGAAGGATGGTTATTTTTCACTAAAGAAAGTTTTGATTTGCTTTATCCAAGTTATGGTGACACCTATCCAACATATATGGGAGCTATTGGGATGACCTACGAACAGGCAGGTCATGGCCGTGGCGGATTAGGAATAAAAACCGACCAGGGTTATATTTTAACCTTAAAAGACCGAATTGAACACCATTTTACTACAGGAATATCGACCATAGAAATGGCGTCACAAAATGCCCAAGAACTTTCACAGGAATTCAGTAATTATTTTAGCAATCTTGATAGAAAATATCAAACTTTTGCGCTTAATGGCGATAAAGACAAAATTGATGCTTTAAAAGAATTATTAGATCGTCATGAAATTAAATATTCTAACGCCAGATCTGGCGAAAAAATATCTGGGTACAGCTTTACTGAAAACAAAGATGGAAATTTAATCACCACAGATCAAACCTTACTGGTGAGCACCCAACAACCAAAAGGACATATGGTTGAAGTACTTTTTGAACCTAAAACAAAATTAAACGACTCGATCACCTATGACATCACGGCATGGAGCTTAGCTTATGCCTATGGTTTAAATGCTGTTGCAAGTACTAAAGCTTATTCCGGAAAAAATAGTACGGAAACATCGAATATAAATAATACAGTAAATGCTGAAGGTGCAGGATATATCGCCAAATGGAATAGCATGAAAGATGCCGAATTTTTAGCGGCTTTATTAAAGCAGAATGTAAAAGTTAGGTTTAGCGAACTTCCTTTTTCTTCGGAAGGGAAAAAATTTAGTGCTGGTAGTTTAATTATTACAAAAAGTGATAATAAAAATCTCGAAGATTTTAATGAAATTGTGATTGCAACCGCAAATGAATTAAAAAGAGAACTGACCATAGCCAATACAAGTTTTGTAACCAGCGGACCCGATTTTGGATCTCCAGATATAAAATTAATCGGTAATCCTAAAATTGCCATTCTTCGCGGTGAAGGGACTTCTTCCCTTAATTACGGGGAGATCTGGTATTTCTTTGAGCAGGAATTAGATTATCCTGTAACCGCTATCGGTACCGATTATTTTAACCGAATCGATCTTGATTCTTACGATATTTTAATAATCCCGGAAGGTTATTACGCAAGCGTGTTAGGTGACAATGCTGTAAAAAAGATACAAGACTTTGTTCGGGCTGGTGGAAAAATGATCACCATTGGAAGAGCTGTTGGTTATTTTGCGGGTAAAGATGGTTTTAATATCAAACAAAATCATGATGAGGAAAATAAAGATGATGCTGATAAGCCGAATCTTACGCCTTACAGCATGAGACAACGAGAAAGCATTAAAAATAATAGTCCAGGAAGTATTGTTAAAACCACAGTTGATAATACGCATCCACTGGCTTTTGGATATGATAAAACGTATTTCAGTCTTAAACTGGGCAGTAGTAATTATGGAATACTTAGCAAAGGTTATAATGTTGCTTATATGCAGGAACCTCAGGTAGTTTCTGGATTTGTAGGAAGCGAAGCCTATAAAACACTTGAGAATTCTGTTGTTTTTGCTGAAGAAAATATGGGGCGCGGTAGCGTAATCTACATGGTAGATAATCCATTATTCAGATCGTTCTGGCAGAATGGTAAATTGTTTTTTGCTAATGCCTTATTTATGGTTGATTAGTTATTAATTAATTCAGCTTTCCTCGATGCTCAGTACTTGGCACTATCATTAAAAAAACATATAAACACCTTAAATTTGAATTTAAAAATAATAATAATTTCAGTATTACTTTGCTTTCCTTTATTCACTCAAGCCCAAGAAGATAAAAAAATTTACACTTCTACAAATATCCTAGAAATTTATAAAAACACAGAAGGAACTTTGATTCATCAACAAAATAAGCTTAATAAAGGGTGGGGTTTTGAATTGAATTCTCTTCACGGGATTTTTATTTTGAAAAAATTTATTTTGTCTGCAGGAATTGGAATAAATTTTAATATTGATGAAGAATACAAATCGATTCCAGCTATATTAGAAGTTAGGTTCAACCTTTATGATTACGGACTTAACAGTCCTTTTGTTCTATTGAATACAGGGAAAAACATAAAAATCGGTAGCTTTTTACCGGGTCAGACTGCCAAATTAGGTGTAGGCTATAATTTCGAGAGTGATTACAATTTTCAGTATACAATCGAAATTTTCAAAAAATCTAAAACCTATTATACCAGCGAAGTCCAGGATGTTAACTATAATTATCCTGCCGACGGCTATGGAGTTTCTGTGGGAATAACGTTTTAACTAGCTGATCCAAAAGAAATATGCACCAAAACTGATATGAGCAAGCAATTCTTAAATTAGTTTTTAGCTGAATCTCTGAGTTGGCGTTCATCACTTAATTGAGTATATTTTATAATTCGGAAAGCAAATCAAAATTACATAAATACTTTATACTTTTTACCGCTAACTGTAAACTGTTAACCGTTCACTGAAAACTCAAACAATGACATTAAAAAAAATACTTATACTTTTTTATGTGCTATTCGTTTATACGCTAAATGCGCAGGAAGATAGTTCGCTAAAAGTAAACTTTGAAAGTTTTACATTGCTTAATGGCCTTACCGTTATTATGCATACCGATCATTCAGATCCTGTAGTTGCAGTGGCGCTAACTGCACACGTAGGATCGGCGAGAGAGAAAGAGAATCGTACCGGTTTTGCTCATTTATTCGAGCATTTATTATTTCTGGAATCTGAGAACCTGGGTAAAGGCGGACTCGATAAAATGAGTGCAAGAATTGGTGGTTCTGGTGCCAATGGCTCGACTAGTCGCGATCGCACCAACTTTTTTCAAACAGTACCTAAAGATGCTCTTGAAAAAATGATCTGGGCAGAAGCCGATAAATTAGGCTTCTTTATCAATACGGTAACCAAACCGGTCTTGGCCAAAGAAAAGCAGGTGGTTAAAAACGAAAAAAGACAGAGTTATGATAACCGGCCTTATGGACATACGATGTATGTTATCGACAAAAATCTTTATCCTAAAGATCATCCATACAACTGGCAGGTCATTGGTAGTTTAGAGGATCTTCAAAATGCTACACTTCAGGATGTAAAAGATTTCTATAATCAATGGTATGTCCCTAATAATGTGATTTTAACGATTGCCGGTGATTTTGATAAAGAAAAGGCAAAACAATGGGTGCATAAATATTTTGATGAAATCCCTTCTGGAGAAGAAATTAAAAGACAGGAAAAGCAATTAGTAGATCTCGAGGAGACCAAAAAATTGTATTACGAGGACAACTTTGCGCGTCTGCCCGAATTAACTATGGCTTGGCCTAGCGTTTATTCGTATCATGAAGATTTTTATGCCCTCTCTATTCTGGCTGAATATTTAAGTAGTGGAAAAAATGCGCCTTTGTACAAAAAACTGGTAGAAGAAAAAGAATTCACGGGATCTGTTAACATGTACAATTATAGCTCTGAACTTGCCGGGGAACTATTGCTTCAGGTTAGAGCTTACGAGGGAAAAGATTTAGATAGTGTAGCTGCGGCAATCGAAGAAACTTTTGCTGAATTTGCCAAAAACGGAATTTCAGATAAAGACCTTAAACGTATAAAAGCCGGACAGGAAACCAGTTTTTATAATAGTATTAGTAGCGTCCTGGGAAAAGGCTTTCAGCTAGCCCAATATCAGATTTTTGCCAACGATCCTAACTTTATCAATAAAGAAATGAACAAGCTCCTGGCGGTAAGCAAGGAAGACGTGATGCAAGTTTTTAATAAATACATCAAAGATCAGAATTATGTGGCTACAAGTTTTGTACCTAAAGGGCAAAAAACATTAGCACTGGAAAATTCTAAACCCGCAGAAATTGATGAAGAGCAAATCGTTGAAGGGGCTGAAGAGGATTTTGATGCCTCCCAACAAGCCGATTACGAAAAAACTCCATCCAGCTTTGATAGAAGTCTTGAGCCTCCCTATGCTGCCACACCACAGCTTACTACTCCTGCAGTTTGGAAAGATTTTATGCCTTCAGGAATGCAGGTTTATGGAATCACTAATAGCGAGGTTCCCCTAGTGAAATTTGAATTTCAGTTGGAGGGCGGATTACTCTTGGAAAACCCAAACAAAACTGGAGTCTCTAATTTACTGGCAGAAATTTTAGGGGAAGGAACAGCGAATAAAACCCCGGAAGAATTAGAAGAAGCCATCGCTTTGTTAGGTGCCCATATCAGGATTAATTCGAGCAAAACTCAAATTAGTGTTTCCGGTAGTACTTTGGCTAAAAACTTTACAGAAACTATCGCTCTGGTTGAAGAAATATTATTGCGCCCAAGATGGGACGAAGAAGAATTTAAACTGGCAAAACAGCAGGTGCTTAACCAGCTTGAAGAAGAAAAAGCAAATCCAGACGTTATCGCCAATCTGGAATTTCAAAAACTGATCTATGGCGAAAGAAATATACTATCTAAAAATATACTTGGAACTAAGTCTAGTGTTGAGGATATTAACATTAAGGATCTAAAGGATTATTACCAGGAGAATTTGACACCACAGCGCACCAAATTTTTAGTGGTGGGTGCGGTGGATAAAAGTCAGGCCACCGATGCTTTAAAATCAATTTCGGCAAACTGGCCGGCAAAAAATGTACAGTTGCCCAGGATTACCAAACCTGAACTTCCAAAAAAATCGAAGGTATATTTCTATGATATTCCGGGAGCGAAACAATCTGTTTTTAGGTTTGGCTCACCGGCGATGGCAGCTACCAGTAAAGATTTTTATCCGGCAGAAGTAATGAATTACCGGTTGGGCGGTGGTAGTTTTGCTTCCCAGCTTACCCAGCAATTACGGGAAGGTAAAGGCTATACATATGGCATTAGATCGGGATTTTTTGGAGATAAATATGCAGGTTCGTTTATGATTTCTACCGGTGTAAGAACCAATATTACAGATGATGCTGCTAAACTTGTAAAGAACATATTGCAAAATTATCCAGAGAATTTTAATCAGTATGACCTGGAGGTTACTAAAAGCTATATGATAAAGAGTAACATGCGTAAATTTGAAACTTTAGATGCTAAACTTAATATGCTTAGTGAAATTAGTAATTACGATCGTGATTACGATTATATTAAGCAAAGAGAAGAACTGGTTAATAAGTTGGATATTCTTAATATTCAGGATTTAGCAAAAAAATATATCAATCCAAACCGGATGTATTATTTAATTGTTGGTGATGCTAAGACTCAACTAGATAAACTAGGGCAACTGGGCTTTGGAAACCCCATACTTTTAAACCCTGAACAGGAATAAGTTTAATCAAAATTCGTAACATATGCCCCATTCTTTAATTATTAAGAATGGGGC
>CERQ01001771.1_pt1 | contig 37752 bp, 35 predicted proteins | sample 530711 | NCBI WGS metagenome assembly CERQ01 (sample SAMEA2620882, study PRJEB7988) | marine metagenome | biome: marine biome (ENVO:00000447); feature: mesopelagic zone (ENVO:00000213); material: "saline water (ENVO:00002010), including plankton (ENVO:xxxxxxxx)" | depth 850 m | reverse complement strand
GGGGGCATCGCAGAATCTGGTCGTAAACGTACGCTAAGCGCCTGACCGGCTGTTTTGCGTGCGCAGTGGGCGATATCCATCCTCGGGCAATTCCATGTCGCTCCAGAGATAATCGCCGGTAAGACTGATGTGCTCCCAGCCCAGTGGCGCGGCATGGCTCAATAGCTCATCCTCAATGACACGGCCTTGCTGGCGCAGATAATCGGCCGCCCGCCCGAGATAAACGGTATTCCAGAGGATTATCGCGGCCGACACGAGGTTGAGGCCCGACGCCCGGTGGCGCTGGTTCTCAAATGTCCGATCCCGCAGCTCGCCAAGCCGGTTGAAAAATACAGCGCGGGCCAAAGCGTTGCGGGCCTCGCCCTTGTTGAGATTGGCGTTGGTGCGGCGACGTAGGTCAATGTCATCGAGCCAATCCAGCATGAACAACGATCTTTCAACCCGACCAATCTCCCGCAGCGCCCGCGACAGCGAGTTCTGACGCGAATAGCCCGCCAGCTTCTTGAGCATGACGGAGGCGCTGACTGTGCCAGTGCGGATCGATGCAGCGAGGTGCAGCACCTCTGCCCAGTCATCCTCGATGGCTTTCACGTTGACGGCACCCCCGATCAATTGATCGAGGGCGGCAAATTCGGTGCCCTGGGCAAGCGTGTAGAGCCGCCTCTCGCTGAGATCGCGAATGCGCGGAGCAAACCGGAAACCAAGCAAATGGCACAAGGCGAACACATGATCGACCGCGCCGGCAGTGTCGGTGGCATGCTCCTGGATCTCCAGTTGGCTCTCATGATTGAGCAGCCCGTCGATCACATGGGCGGCCTCGCCGGCGTTGGCGGCGATGACTTTGTTGTAGAACGGGGCGTAGCGATCCGACACGTGCGTGTAGAAAAGCACGCCGGACTCCGAGCCGTATTTGGCATTATAATCCGCGCGGCCCTCACCTTTGGCGCCCGCTCGATAAAACTGCCCATCGGACGATGATCCCGTTCCCGGCCCCCAAATTGCCGAATGGGGTAACGCGTGATGATGATCGACGATGGCTGCCAGGGCTGCGGAATAGGTCTCGTCACGGATGTGCCATTGTGCGGTCCATATCAGGCGTGCGTGGGTCAACCCTTGAGAGCTTTCCGCCATGCGGCCCAGTCCCAGATTGGTGGCATCGGCCAAAATGGCGGCCATCAGCGCTTGCCCATCGTGGGACGGTGCCCCGTTTCGTACGTGCGTGAAACAATCGGCAAACCCTGTCCATACGCCCACTTCGGCCAGCAAATCGGTGATGCGTATGCGGGGAAGCAGGCCGTATAGCTGTGCCTTTAGGTTCTCGGCCTCATCAGGGACCGCGTTACGGAGCGGAGAAATCTTGAGACCGCCGTCGTCAAGGATCACATCAGGCAATTCGCCCTTCAGTGCCTTCGAGTTGACCTCTGCCATCCGGGCAGCGAGCCTCTCGCGCCGATCGTCGAGCCAGGCAGGGAACGAGGTGTCGATGGCGACGGGAACTCTTTGCTCGAGCAGCATGGTTTCGAAAGTGGGCTTGGGCAACAGATAGTCGGCCAGAGTTCGATAGGCCCTGCTGCCTTCAACCCAGATCGCGCCCGACCCCAGTCGTTCCCGCAAATGCACAATGACCGCGATCTCGTATGCACGGCGGTCCACCTTCCCATCATCGAGGACAAGCTTGCGCCAGCGCACTCGCAGAAAACCAAGCGGCACCACGGGCGGGAGAATGCGCCGGTTCGATCGATACAATTCGATGAGGGCCGCCACCGCCGCCAGAACGGGATCGTTCGACTTTGCCGCCTTGAAAGTGAATGCCGCTAAAAACTGCGGGGCAAATCGCCGCACCATGGGATACCGTTCCAGCACATCCGTCAGTCCATGCTCGCTTCCACGGGTAAGAAGCTCGGTTTCCTCAACGCTTCGCTCGATATTCGGCCAGCCAATTTCCCGTTCGATCGCGTCCCTGGGATCCTCCTGCTTCCAGCGCCCTTCGATCAGCAGCCGCCCGAGCGCCGCGTAAATTTTGCCGATTTCCTTCAGGCGACCCGCTTCTTCGACCAGTCGTGCAGAACGGGACCGTTCCGCGCGGCGGAATAGCGATCCAACCATCTTTTCCATCATGAATACGGCGGCGTCGGTCAACGTCACTTCCATTTCAATGACGAACGCGCAGAGCGTGGCAGTACGTCGTACCTCGTCCAGCCTGGAGAGGTGCTGCGCGCTCATGATCGCCGCCTCGCGAGACATGACGGCGTAGCGATTGGCGTGAATGGTGCGCGCGCGGGCCGGGTCGATGACCAACCCGCGCACGACGCTCAGTCTTTCGATTACAGCGGCGAGATTGCTGGCGCTGGGTGCTTCTGGATATTCACGCAGCCATGCCAGCGTGGTCCGACCGAGGGCAGGGTCTGTTGCCAGCAGTCGTACCAGATTGTGGCTTTGTTCGGCGGACAGCTCGCTGACGATTCCGGCATACGCAGATTTTCGCGCACGTGCGCGCGCAACCAACGCGATACGTTCGAACGTGTCACTGGCGGGCAATGTCACATTGTTGTCCCGAAGGGCTTGGACCATCGCTGCGACAATTGCCCCACCCCGATCGGTTGAAGTCGCCACTTCAACTGCGATGTCGAAAAGGGCACGCCGATCCGCAGTCATGAAAGGGCGCATGCCCAGCCAAGCTTCGGCTTGGGCGCGGTGTTCCCGCAGCGTCGGCAGCCGATCAGCGTAGAGGGCAAAATCGCTGACGGCGCATGCAAGCTGTTCGGCGAGCAACACCAACATCGGCATCGGCGGAATTTCATCGGCACGCAGGGGGCGGCCTGGCGCGCGCAGGTAGCAAAGCTGGACGGCAAAACCGATCCGGTTGGCAGGGCGACGTCTGCGGAAAATTTCTGCGAGTTCGTTGCTGCCGAGTGTGTAGAGCCGCTCGACGATGTCGGGTTCCGTCGGCGGATCGAACAGGGCGTCTCGCTGACCGGGGGTGAGGATCGTTTTGCCCGCCATATGCGCTTCCCGATTTCGAGGTGTCACTTATTCATATTGAACACCGTTTATCGATCATAGACAGCATGACGGATTATGTGACATCCTCGGCTATGGCAGCAGGCAGTCGGCTGCTGCGCTCCATAAACGGACGTATATGTGACAACTCAGATTGGTTACGCGCGGGTGTCCAAGGCGGACGGCAGCCAGGTCCATGACCTCCAGCGCGACGCCCTGATCGCGGCCGGCGTCGATCCCGAACATATCTATGAGGATGCCGCGTCGGGTCGGCTCGACAAGCGACCGGGGTTGGACGCGTGCTTGAAGGCGCTGCGCCGCGACGACACGCTCGTGATCTGGAAGCTCGACCGGCTCGGCCGCGATCTGCGCCACCTCGTCAACACGGTTGGCGACCTGACCAAGCGCGGTATTGGGCTCAAGGTGCTGGCGGGTGAAGGTGCGTCGATCGACACCACCACCGCCAATGGCCGGCTGATCTTCGCGATCTTCGCCGGCCTCGCCGAGTTCGAGCGCGAACTCATCGTCGAACGCACCAAGGCGGGGTTAGCCGCCGCGCGGGCACGGGGTAGAAAAGGCGGCCGGCCATTCAAGATGACCTTGGCAAAGCTACGCCTTGCTCAGGCCGCTATGGGCAAGCCCGAAACCGTGGTCGCCGATCTTTGCGCGGAAATGGGCGTGACACGCCAGACTCTCTACCGCTTCGTGGATCCGACCGGAGCATTGCGTCCAGACGGCCAGCGCCTTTTCGATCGTGGACGACAGCTCCGTTAAGCAGCTGTCGCCCCCTTGCGGACATTCGCGACACGGGGCGGATTCCCTGAAACCCGCCGTTCCCTCGCCCCCGGTTTATGACGGTGCCGGGCCGTTAAGCGAATGTCCGGATCGGAGCGAGCTCGCGGAGATAGCTGACGCTCGTGCGAAGTCGGCAGCCGACCAATCCAAGTCGTTGCTCAACCGACATGTGAATGGCCGCTCGTGCCGAAACTCGCCATTCCCTTTTTAGCCAAGCTGTCTGGCAGCAGTGCGCCGAACTACGCTGTTCATAGGGCAAGCCTTAATTGCTGACGCGCGCTGCCCGTTCTGGCAGCCCAATAGCGTTCGACAAACGACCGTTTCTAGATACACAAGCAAGTGCTACAGAGCGTCGGCGGTGGGCATAACTGGAGCTGCGAAACCCCTTCGGCCGGTCTTGGCGCCTTTGATCGGGAAAGCGCCGCGTGCCCTGATGGTGGCGGTGCCAATGAAGATCGAGCAATCGAACTTGATCGTAAGGGTAATGTCCTGAGTACCCATCGGGGCGTTCGCCACAAGGGCGCAGTTGCCGTTTAGATGGCATTGTCGGGGCAAATGTACCACTTGGTAAGGTGGGCCGAGGCAGGGCAGTGAGATGCCCCGTCCTCGCAAGCCAGCCAGCCCGTTCCGCTGTTTAAACTCTTCGCCGGAGGTAGTCCCCCTCGTGGTGATGATGTATGTGCGGTTTCCGCTGTCGCTGCAGAATGTCGAGGATTTGCTGTTCGAACGCGGGATCGACAGCAGTCATGAGAACGTACGGCATTCTGGCAATTTGATGCTGAGGCGTTCTACCGAGCCTGGCCATCGGAATTAGGAAACTTTTGCGTGGCTCTGCCAGAGCTGCAAGTAAATCGGTACAATGTTAGAAACTCACGCCAAAGATATTGTGCTGTCGCCGCACGCTGCTTAAACACAGCATGTGGAACTATATTTATACTTGGCTAGCTTGTCAGCCACAGGCTTGGCCATGAACGCGTCGGCGAAGGCTAGCGACCTGCACCGCAGGGAAGTCATTCCCGAATCATCAACTAGTACTCCGATCACTTCCGTTCAGGTGACGCCCACCCAACTGTTCGGTGTTGCTGACAACGCGCGCGATGCGGGCGATTTCGCCACGGCCGAAATTGCTTATCGGGCGTTGGCCACCAATCCTGATATAGAATTGCGGACCGAGGCGCGCTTTCGTCTGGCGATGATGCTCGCCGATAGGATGGCCCGCCCGCGTGACGCTGCTGTCGAACTGCGCCGCATCCTCGATGAAAAGCCCAATGCGCCTCGCGTTCGTCTCGAACTTGCGCGCATGAACACGGTGCTTGGCCGCTTCGGGGCAGCAGAACGAGAGTTCCGGGCAGTGCAGGCCGGTGGCCAGCTTCCGCCGGACGTCGAACGCGCTGTCCGTTTCTACGCTTCGGCTTTGGCAGCGGCTAAGCCGTTGGGAGGAAGCCTTGAAGTTGCAATTGCGCCAGACAGCAATGTCAACCGCGCCACACGGTCTGACACGCTCGGCACCGTCTTGGGCGATTTCACGTTGAGCGATGATGCGCGGGCAAAGTCGGGGCTTGGTGTTGCCACACGAGTCCAAGCCTATGCGCGTCTGCCCTTGGGCGTCAAGGCGCGCTTGCTGGCGCGTGTTTCGGGCAGCGGTGATTTCTACCGCGCTCATGAATTTGACGATTATGCTCTGGCTTTTCAGGTCGGGCCGGAACTTGTTTCCGGGGCTGACAGGCTAACGCTGTCGGCGGGGCCATCATGGCGCTGGTACGGGCAGGAACCGCTTTCGCGCGGCTGGGGCGGATCGGCCGTCTTCCAGCACCCACTCGGCAAACGCACCCAGATCAGGAATGAGGGCGCATTCTCCCGGCTGAAAAACCTGCGCAACAATCTTCAAGATTCGACCGTTTACGCCGGGACCGTTGCCGTTGACCGAGCATTCAGTGCCAGCTTTGGTGGCGGACTGCAAATCCGCGTAAGCCGGACGGCGGCGAGAGATCCGGGCTGGTCCGATTGGACACGCGGCACGTCAGGTTTTTTTTCAAGGAATGGGGCCGGACCACGCTGGTGCTCGACGGCAGCTATTCGCGCTTGACCGCTGACGCGCGGCTGTTCCTCTATCCGGCGAAGCGCGTCGATGACCGTTTCAGCATCGGCCTTGGAGCAACCTTCCGCGCCATCCAATGGAAGGGTCTGGCGCCCTACGCGCGCGTTCGCGCTGAACGCAACCGCTCCGCCGTGGGCATCTACGATTTCAGTCGCCGCGCCGCCGAATTCGGCGTGACTTCAGCATTTTGACAGGGAAAATCAGTGCAGACCAATCAAAACGCCATAAAGGCAACGACATCCGCCATGACTCTGGCGTTCATGCTCTCGGCATGCGGCGGCGGCGTTAACAGCACGCCGGTCCCTGCGCCCACTCCCACTCCCGCGCCAACGCCAACGCCAACGCCAACGCCAACGCCAACCAATGTGTCTCTTGAACCTCTGACAGCAACTCAGTCATTCACAAACATTGCAGCAACGCAAACCGCGCAATTCGATTTGAGCAGCTCGAATACCAACTCCGGCAGTTCGGCCAGCGCACCGCTGTCGATCACTTATGATGCGACGGGGGGCACCTATACCATAAGCACGGGCGGACGCAGCCAAACCTTTAGCCCATCGGACATCACTTCTAGCGAGCAAGGACAAGCTGTATTCTCGAAAACTGAGACCGCCGGTCGTGATTTCCTGACTCTTTGGGCACCTAGCTTTGGCGGGACCGGGCCTCGCTATGTGGGCCGGGGCCTGTGGCAGCGCAACAGAGTCAGCGGAAACGTCCAGGATACCACACTGGACATGTTCACCTACGGAATTGAGACCGCATCTCCCGCCATTCCCCGTGTGGGAACGGCAGCATTCCTTACCGACGTATTTGGTGTCACGACCAAACCTGGGACTCAGCCGCGTTCATTCTCTGGCACCGGCAATTTCAACGTAGATTTTCTCACTGGTGCCTTCAATTCCGTCACGCCGGTCACCGAAAGGGAGCTGGTATCTGGCGCAGGTGCTTCGGGCGGCGGTATTAATGTGGTCCTCGCTGGAAGACTTTCGGCGGGTGATGGCACATTTTCCGGTTTTGCAGCTTACGGCGGATCAAATAGCCGGTCTCAGGGTTCAGTCGATGGTCGTTTTTACGGCCCGACAGCAAATGAGGTGGGAGCGACATTCACTACAGCAGGTGTGGACGGGAGCTCGGCGACCGGGGGCCTAATTGGTACAAAGTCAAATGGCCCAATTTCTGCAAATCTGGCGCTGACGAATTTTGTGGTAGACGAACTTTTTTACACGTCGAACCATTGGGTTGAACTGGTCAACAGTGGTCAGAATTCCCAAATCGGATCAGGCAATGGACAGCTGACAATCCGGACTGACGGTTCAATCTCCTTTTCTGGCCCTCGCTCAGACATGGCTAATGGGTCGATCGCGGCATCCGACAAGATTGCGCCTAGTGCGCCCTATTTCGTCACCTACCGCAAGTCCGTAGACGGCTTCACAGTTACCGCAGACTTTTACAAACCAAGTAGTTCTAGCAGCGAATTGGTTTTCACATACACGAGCTTCGCTCATTTTAACGAACTTCTTGAAATACTTAATGCGGCCAATCGTTACAATATCTACACGGTCTATGGTATTCCAACCGATACAGGAATCGTTTATGCGCGAAAAGGAACCGCAAGCTATTCTGGCGTTGCTTACGGCACAGGCATAGATGCTGCCGGAAATGCGGTTTACAAGGTCACCGGAACGTCCCGTTTCGACGCGAACTTTTCCGCCGCATCATTGAGTGGCGCACTGAACATTCAAGGCCAATCTGGTTCGAACACACAGAATTTCGGCACTCTCAACTTCGCCACTACTATCATAAACGGCTATCCGGTGACAGCAGATCTAACAAAAAACGGGACCAACTGGGGGACGATTTCAGCTCGCTTCTTTGGCCCCGTTGCACAGGAAATCGGTGCTACGTTTGGCTTCACCGTGCCGTCAGGACAACCGGGCGCCGGAATCGAGGTTACGGGCGCTGCTCTCGCCAAATAAAGGGGCATTCAAAGCACCTTTCCGAATATCCGCGAGTTCGGGCTGCGTGCGATAGCCAAGGCGATGTTGCTCAGTCCGCCAAATTTCGCTCATTGATGTAAATTATTGAAAAATGGATGCTACCTCAGGATTCCATGCCTCAAATTTGAAGAAAAGAAAGTGCAGAGAAAACAGGGGCAGCATCGGCCGTCCTTTGCCCTTGCATTTTGAGAACATGACCTGTCCTGCGGTGACAACGATAATCCGCTGGCCCGAAAACTGAGCTTCGGCTTTGGCCTTTTGCCCAGCCAGAACCTGCCATTCAACAAACCGGCCCAATAGCAGCCGCAATTCATGTCCAGCGCGGAGACGGCAGAGTGGCGGGTTTTAACATTGAACCGGCCGCTGAACTCGTCAGGCGGGAATGGCCGTTAAGTCCCACGATTCGGCGTTCCGCTTCCGGCAGCAGGCGACCAAACTTACGCCGTTCAGGGCTTCGGTGGGAAGGTCTGTTTGTGCCGGAACCTGCCAATTGCGATCATCTTGAGCCTTCGTCGCGCTCACGAACTTCGGGACCGAGGCAATCGGCGTGTTTTTTCCGAACAGGGCGACAACATGGTCCGGAAACACACTGCCAGTCATGTGCGATCCGCTGGGCTTTTGGACAATGGCGGCTGATGCCGGATCGTGACCGAGAAGCCAGGAGAGGCATCTCCCATCACGACTACGGCGTTCAGGCTGCTGGCGAGCGCGGCAACGATGTTCGTGCCGAGGCCGCCGCCAGCTTTGGGCATCCCGGCATCTTGTCGGCCCACACCATTATCGGTCACGGCCAGCGTCCACAACCCATCTACGATATGGTAGCAGACAGTGATCTGGTTGTGGCTGTCGGCATTCGGAAATGCGTATTTGATCGCATTGATAACCAGTTCGGTGACGACAAGGCCTATACTCACGGCGTCCGACGATGGGATCATGCAGTCGTCCGATGAGACCTTAATCTCGACTGGCTGGTCGGCGCTGATCATTGATGAACCCAACCCTGCACACAGTTTCATAAGGTAATTGCCGACTTCGATCTGATCGACGCCGTCGGTCATGTCGAGATAGCGCTGCACTGCAGCGACCGACATGACCCGCTGATGCGCGTCCCGCAGGTGAAAGCTGGTCTCATCCGAATTCACTGATCGTGCCTTGAGTAGCAGGATGCTCGCGATGATTTGCAGGCTGTTGGCGACGCGGTGCTTCATCTCCTGCAGCAGCACGTCGTTCTGGCGCCGTAATTCTTCCGAGCGCGCGAGGAGTGCATCCTTGTCGCGCTCGGCAGCGCGCCGTTCCGTCACATCACGAAACGCCAGCAGGATCGCCATCGTATCGCTCTCTTCATATAGTACCTTGCGCGCATTGAGCAGCATTACTCGTCTGCCGATTTCGGGAAAATCATGCTCGACCTCAAAGCCATCCATCTCCACGCGTTCGGGCAGGATAGTTTCGAGCAGCAGCCGCAGCGCGGGAATGTCCCACTGCCCGTGGCCCAGCGCATAAAGCATCCTTCCTTGGGTTTCAGAAGGCTCGACTTTGAACACCTCATAGAACGAGCGGCTGGCTTCGAGAACGCGCAGATCGACATCTAGCACTAGGAACGGCTCGGGGATGGTGTTGACGATCGCCTGCGCGAGCAGATTCGCTTCGTCCAGCGTCCGCACCGGGAGCGTGATCTGCATCAGGAGTTTCTCCGGACCGGCGATCGGGTTGTCATCGTTGCTCGCCTCGCGCATCAGGCGCGGGCACGATCATCCCACAGTCACAGGACGCCTGGATTTGTGGTCAGGTGATCCACTCCAATACCACGTCGAAAGGACATAGCCTAATCGAGGCTGTTATCCGTGTTGGGGTGCGCGGTCCCGTCGATGATACAGATGGATCTTTAGAACGACAGCCTTGTTGGCGACTCTCGCCGTCCTGCCGTCCGCGCTTGAGGCTTCAGTTGTCGACCACTTCCGGTCGTACAGGAGTCCGATGGCCAACGATAGGTTCAGTGAAAACCCGCCATTCAAATCGAGTGCGCGCGGTTGGTGCGCTCTGGCCGTGCCAATGGCAATGGTGGCGCGGGATGCAGTAATCGTTGATTCAATCCCTGCTCCAAGCGTTATTGGCTTTTCCGATCACTTCAGTTAGGTGAGGTATCGACGGGCAGACTAGTCCGCCTTTCATTGATCGCGCCGGTGCCCCCGAAAGGGGCTTAATCGGGAATGCGGTGCGGAAGCTTGCTTCCAAATCCGCGGCTGTCTCTGCAACTGTAAGCGGATAGCGCGATGTACATCGCTCCTCTTGGAAGGGGCAGCCACTGGGCCGGACGCTAAATCATGCGAGGTCTGGGAAGGCGTGCATCAAGCTGTGACCCGTGAGCCAGGAGACCTGCCGGCGTCTGGTCGCTCTTGCCTTGGTCCAGAGGATGGCTGCGGCACGGTGAACTCCGTCTGAGCGACGAACGAGCGGCTGGGGCCGCATCGGAGACGTGCGTCGGCCGCCCATGGCGTCCGGCCGCCGCGCGTGTCGCCCGTTCGCGCGGGTTTGCCCCGGCCACGTCGCAAGACGCCGGGGGACTATTTAGTGATCAAGACCATTACTACCAGCAGCGCCCTTGCGCTGATCTGTATCGGAAAACCGGCATTTGCCGAAACCTCTGAAAAGGCATCGCAAACAAGCGCGGATGCAGTCGTGGCGGGTAACGACATTGTGGTTTTCGGTCGCGGTGAGGCCATGATCGGCACTGCCAAATCAGCGAGCGAAGGAAGCGTCGGAGGGGCCGATCTCCTCGTGCGGCCTCTTCTCCGCGTGGCCGAACTGCTGGAAGCGGTGCCCGGGCTGGTTGCAGCCCAGCATTCTGGGAGCGGCAAAGCCAACCAGTATTTCCTGCGCGGTTTCAACCTCGACCATGGGTCTGACTTCAGTACCTATATCGATGATGTGCAGATGAACTTTCGTACCCACGGACATGGTCATGGCTATCTCGACCTCAACGGCCTCATTCCGGAGATCGTGGGCCGGGAGGATTTTCGTAAAGGGCCCTACCGCGCCGATGGCGGTGATTTCGCTCTGGCGGGAGCAGCCTATATGACGACCATCAAGGGTTATGACCGGCCATGGGCATCGGCCGAGACTGGTTCATATGGTTGGCGCCGCGTCGCTGCGGGTGGAACATTGCACGACCTGGGCGGCGGAGACCTCACGCTTGTCGCCCAGGCCAAGGCCTATGACGGACCGTGGCAGGAACCTGAACGTCTGCGCCATTACTCGGGGTTCGCGAAATATAGCATGCCGACCGGTGCGGGCACATTGGAGGCATCTCTCCATGCCTACCGGGCGACATGGCACCCAACCGAGCAAATCCCCGAGCGCATTATCGGCACGGCGTTGTGTGCGGATGTGTTCTGCTCTCCAGATCCTTCCGCGCGGGGTGAGACGACGCGCCTGGTGGCTAACATCGCGGTCAAGCAACCGACATGGCGCGCCAATGTCTATGCCCAGTTTTACGACTGGTCGATGTTCTCGAACCCCACTTACACCGATCCGGATGGCACAAGCGCGCAGATCAAGCAGTTCGACCGGCGTTGGGTCCTCGGGCTGTCCGCACAAAAACATTGGGAAATCGCTGACAGTCTGGCTGTGAGCCTTGGCACCGAAAACAGATACGACGCCGTCGGGAATGTTGGTGTCGATCGAACGGCTGCCCGCGCATTTCTTGAATCTCTCGGGCACTATCGGGTCGGGGAATTGTCTTCCGCGCTCTACGGCGAAGTCGCTTGGAAACCCTTGGCGGGACTGCGTGTGACAGGTGGTCTTCGCGGGGACTATTATCACTATTCCGTGCGTGCACGAGATTCTGTTGCGGCGTCGCTGGGCGAAGGCAGTGGCTCAGCGTCGATTCTCTCTCCCAAGGCGTCAATCGCCTATCAGGTTACGCCGCATCTTGAACTCTACGCCAACTGGGGCCGTGGATTCCATTCCAACGATGTTCGGGGTGCGGTCAACAGGGACACGCCTGTTCCCGTTCTGGTTCGCGGCATCGGCAAGGAACTGGGAGGACGCATTCAATTCTCCGGGGTCACGTTAACCGCGACTTACTGGTGGCTGCATGTCGGCAGCGAACTTCGTTTCATTGGCGATTCCAATGCTGTTGAACCGTCGGGTGCCAGTGGGCGTCATGGCTATGAAATCGTCGCCTTCTGGCGGCCGTTCCCTTGGCTTGCGCTTGATGGAAACTATACCGCCAGCCATGCGCGCTTCGACAATGGCGATCACATCCCCAATGCATTTGAGAACGCGGCTTCAGCCGGTGCCGCCATCATTCTTGATCCCTGGGAAGCCAGCATTCGGGTGCGCCACCTTGGACCTTCTCCGCTTGTCGAGGACAACAGTGTCCGGGATCGAGGCAGCACCGTCATGAATGCCCGGGCCGCGTGGAAGGGCAAGAAGGTCGAGATATTTAGAGAAGTGCTGAACATCTTCGACAGCCGGGACAAGGACATCGCCTATTATTACGAGTCCTACATCCCCGCCTTCGATGCAGGTGCTCCGGTGGAAGGCCGGTTGAGCCGCGTGGTCGAGCCTCGAACTGTGAGGATTGGCGCAAAGGTCAATTTCTAGCGAAATCCCTTGATGGGCGGCGCTGCAGCACGTCTGCGGCGCCATCCTTCGTTTGTATATTCCTCAATCGCCGAGCCAATCATGCACCTCACGAAGTCACTGCCATCCCTGTCTCTGCGCCGACGAATTGGTGCCTTGTTTGCCGGATTGATCGCCGCCAACATTGGGGTCTGGGTCTGGGCATTCAGCCTGTTTCATGCACAGCCGTTAATGCTCGGCACCGCTGTGCTTGCCTGGGGGCTGGGCCTGCGTCACGCGGTTGATGCCGATCATATTGCGGCGATTGACAATGTGACCCGCAAGCTGATGCAGGACGGGCAGCGCCCGGTTTCGGTCGGATTCTGGTTCGCGATCGGGCATTCCGGAATCATTGCCATAGCATCGATCATCATTGCGGTGACGGCCAGCGCGCTGTCGCAGTTCGGCGCCTTCAAGGAAATCGGTGGCGTGATTGCAACCGTGATTTCCGCGCTTTTCCTGTTCACGATCGCCGGCATGAACCTGGTCATCCTGCGCTCTGTCTGGCGGACTTTTGCCCATGTTCGTGCAGGCGGCAGCTATGCCGAGGACGATCTTGATCTGCTATTGGGTGGGCGCGGTCTGCTTTCCAGACTGTTCAGGCCGATGTTCCGCCTCGTGAACAAAAGCTGGCATATGGCCCCGCTGGGGTTTCTGTTCGGGCTTGGGTTCGATACAGCAACCGAAGTTGCCATTCTGGGCATGTCGGCCAGCCAGGCCGCCGATGGCCTGTCGATCGGGACAATCCTGGTCCTGCCCGCCCTGTTCGCGGTCGGTATGGCCCTCATCGATACGGCGGACGGCGTGGTGATGCTGGGCGCTTATGAATGGGCCTTCGTGAAGCCGATCCGCAAGCTCTACTACAACATCACCATCACCCTGATCTCGGCCATCGTGGCGATTGTCATTGGTGGAATCGAAACGCTGGCCCTGATTGGCGACAAGCTGGCCCTTACGGGTGCGCCATGGCGGATCGCCATTGAACTGGGTGAAAATTTCAATGGTCTGGGCTTCGCCATCATCGGTCTTTTCGTGTTCTGCTGGCTGGCGAGTTACGCGATCTATCGATGGAAGCGGTTCGATGAAATCGAGGTTTCGGTCGGTGCCTGACCGTCCACGTTGCGTGAAGCAACATCATCAATTGGCTTGGCTGGCATTTTCGTCTAGAGCGCGCGGTGAAGGATCGGGGTAACCCGCCCTTCAATGATCGCGCCGGTGCCCCGCAAGGGGCTTAATCGGGAATGCGGTGCGGGAGCGTGCTCCCAAATCCGTGGCTGTCCCTGCAACTGTAAGCGGATAGCGCGATGCACATGCTCCTGAATTCAGGAGCAGCCACTGGGCAGCGCGCAAGCGCCAAGTCTGGGAAGGCGTGCATCAAGCTGTGACCCGCGAGCCAGGAGACCTGCCGGCGCACCGGTCGCTCTTGCCTGATCCAGGGGATGGTCACGGCACGGTAACTCTCCGTCTGAGCGACGAAGCTGTGTGGCTGGGGCTGCACGGGTTGCGTGGTTACGGGTGCTTTGTCGCGCCCGCCCGTCGTCGCGCGCCGACCGGACTTGTCCGGCAAGCCCCGCCGTGTCTCGCTCTGGCGCGCGGGGAAGTTACTATGCCAGACCTGTCCAAGGCGTCCCTGTCCAAGGTGCCGGTCACCATCATCACGGGCTTTCTGGGCGCGGGGAAAACCACGCTCATCAGCCACCTGATCCACAATGCCGGTGGCCGCAGGCTGGCCGTGGTGGTCAACGAATTCGGTTCGCTGGGTGTGGATGGCGAGATTCTGCAGTCCTGCGCCATTCCTGATTGCCCGGCGGAAAACATCGTAGAGCTGGCCAATGGCTGCATCTGCTGCACCGTGGCGGACGATTTCATCCCGACGGTGGAAAAGCTGCTGGCGCTTGATCCGCGCCCCGATCACATCCTGATCGAGACATCGGGTCTGGCGTTGCCAAAGCCGCTGCTCAAGGCGTTCGACTGGCCTGCGATCCGCAGCCGGATCACCGTGGACGGCGTGCTGGCGCTGGCCGATGCCGAAGCGGTCGCGGCAGGCCGGTTCGCGCCCGATGTGGCAGCGCTTGACGCCCAGCGCGCCGCCGATCCGAGCATCGATCACGAGACGCCGCTGTCGGAAGTGTTCGAGGATCAGCTGGCCTGCGCCGACATGATCCTGCTGACCAAGGTCGATCTGGCCGGACCCCAAGGCGTAGCCGCCGCGCGCGCGATCATCGCGGCAGAGCTTAGTCGCCCGGTTCCGGTGATAGAACTGACCGAAGGCGTGGTCGATCCGCGTGTGATCCTGGGGCTTGATGCCGCAGCCGAGGACGACATCGCCGCGCGCCCATCGCACCATGATGGTGAGGATGATCACGAACACGACGACTTTGACAGCACCGTTATCGAATGGGGCGAGATCGCCGATCCGGCGGCGCTGGTCGCGCGGATCGAGACGCTGGCCCGCGATCACCATATCCTGCGCGTAAAGGGCTATGCCGCCGTTGCGGGAAAGCCGATGCGGCTGCTGGTGCAGGCGGTGGGCGCGCGGGTGCGGCACCAGTACGATCGCCCGTGGCGCCCTGACGAGCCGCGCCGCACCACGCTGGTCGCCATTGCCGAGCACGATCACGTCGACGCCGATGCCATTCGCGCGGTGCTGCTGGCGTAAGGCGCGGGCCATGCACGTCATTTTCCGCGAAACGCACGGGATGGAGGAAACCGCCGTCCCGCAGGATCTGGGGCAAGAGCCCGCGGATCTTGTGGTCCTGTCCTTTTCGGACAGCGATCTGGGGGCGTTCGCGGCGGCATGGCATCAGGCCCGTGCAGACGATGCGACATTTCCTTCGCTGCGGCTCGCCAATCTGGCGGCGCTGATGCATCCGCTGTCGGTCGACACGTATGCCGAGCGGACGCTGTCGGGCGCAAAGGCGATCCTGATCCGGCTGATCGGCGGCACGCCCTATTGGAGCTACGGGCTGCAACAGGTCGAGGCGCTGGCCCGGTCGCGCGGGATCGTGCTGGCCGTGCTGCCCGGCGACGGCTTTGAGGATGCGCGGCTGGATGCGGCCTCGACCGTGCCGGTGACCGCGTTGCGCGAACTTGCGCAGTGGTGCGATGCTGGCGGTGCAAGGGCGGCGCAGGCGGCGCTTGCCGCGCTGTCGCAGCTGGCGGGGCTGATTGATGCCCCCGCCCGGACATTCGATCCGCTGCTGATGGCGGGAGGCTGGCATCCCGGCCGGGGCGTGATCGATCTTGAAGCCTTTGCGCGCGATCCCGCAAGGCCGCTGGTCCTGATCGTGTTCTATCGTTCTTACCTGACCGCCCACGATCTGGACCCGTTTGCCGCCCTGCATACCGCGTTCGAGCAGCGCGGTTTCGATGCATTGTCGATCTTCGTCCCCTCGCTGAAAGCCCCGCAGGTGCGCGAACAGGTGGACCGCTGGGTGCGCGGGCTTGGCCCGGCAGCGATCATCAACGCTACCGCTTTTTCCGCGCGGGGCGATGACGGCGCCACCCCGCTTGATGGCGCGGGCGTTCCCGTGTTTCAGCTGGCGCTGGCCACGTCCGGGCGCGCGGGATGGGCAGCGGCTTCGCGCGGGCTTTCCCCGGCAGACCTTGCCATGCACGTGGTCTTGCCCGAAATTGACGGGCGGGTGTTTGCAGGCGTCGCCAGCTTCAAGGAGGCGGGGACGCGCGATCCCGCGCTTGGCTTTGCCCGCACCATCCATCGCGCCGATGCAGGCCGGGTTGGGGCGATCACCGCGCGGGTGGCGGGCTGGATCGCACTTGCCCAAACGCCGGTTGCAGAACGGCGGGTTGCGCTGGTCCTGTCTACTTATCCCGGCAAGACATACCAGATGGCCCACGCCGTGGGGCTGGATGCGCTGGCTTCTGCCGAGGCGATCCTGGCCGATCTGGCCGAGGCGGGATATGCCACTGACGCGCAGGCCGGACTGGCAGCGCTCCTTCAATGCACACATCAGCACTGGCCGATGGCAGAGTACCGCAAGGCTTTGGCAGCACTGCCCGATACCCTGCGCGCTGAACTTTTCGCCGCATGGGGCGAGCCGGAAGCCGATGCTGCCGCCGCCGATGGCGCGTTCCGTTTTGCCGCGCTGCCCATCGGCAACGCGCTGGTAGCCTTGCAGCCCGAACGCGGCGAACGCGCCCATCGCGACGGCGACTATCACGACCTGTCCCGCTGCCCGCGCCATGGCTATGTGGCGTTCTACCTGTGGCTGCGCCAGCGAAGCGTGGACGCGCTGGTGCATATCGGCGCACATGGCACACTGGAATGGCTGCCGGGCAAATCAGTCGCGCTGTCCGATGCTTGCTGGCCCGAGGCGCTGACCGGCGCGATGCCGGTGATCTATCCGTTCATCGTCAACGATCCCGGCGAAGCGGCGCAGGCCAAGCGCCGGATCAGCGCGGTTACGATCGGGCACGTTCCCCCGCCACTGGTGCAAACGCAAAGCGGTGCGGGGCTGGCCCGGATCGAGGCGCTGCTGGATGAATTCTCCAACGCTGGCGGGCTGGACCCGGCCCGCCGCGACCGTCTGCAAGTGAACATCCGCGACGAAGCGCGCGTGCTGGGACTTGAGGCGGAACTGGGCCTTGATGACGCGGCCACGCTGGTCGAGGCGATCACCCGGATCGACCGCTTCGTTTGCGATGTAAAGGACAGCCAGTTCGGTGACGGGCTGCATGTGTTCGGGCGGGGAGATCAGGGCGCAGCCGAGCGGGCCGGATTGCTGGCGGCACTCGACGGACGCCGCGTTCCGCCCGGTCCCTCCGGCTCCCCCTTTCGCGGGCGCAGCGATGTGCTGCCAACCGGGCGAAACCTTTATGCGATAGACCCGCGCGCCGTGCCTTCACGCGCGGCCCATGCCCAAGGGGTGACACTGGCAGAGGAGCTGATCCGGCGGCATCTGCAGGATCACGGCGATTATCCGCGCGGGCTGGTGGTCGATCTGTGGGGATCGGCCACGATGCGCACGGCGGGCGAGGAATTCGCCATGGCGCTGCACCTGCTGGGCGCAAAGCCGCTGTGGGACACCGCGTCCGAACGGGTAACAGGCATCGAAATCCTGCCGCTGGCGCTGCTGGACCGGCCGCGTATCGATGTGACGTTGCGGATTTCCGGCCTGTTCCGCGATGCCTTTCCTGCGCTGCCGATACTGTTTGGCCAAGCGGTGCGCGCGCTGTGTTTGCGCGATGAACCGGCGGACTGGAACCCGTTTGCAGGGCAGGCTGCGGCACCGCGCGTCTATGGCCCGGCCCCCGGCAGCTATGGACTGGGTCTTGGCGATGCAGCCGAGGTCTATACTGAAGCGGCCCGGCGCGCTGCTGGTGAGGCATGGCTGGCGGCATCGGACCATGCGTTTGACGCAGCCTCCGATGCGATCGGAACCTTTGCCGATCCTGACGGCCTGCGCCAGCGTGTTGAAGGAGCGGACGCCTTTGTCCATCTTCAAGACTTGCCCGAAACCGATCTGCTGCTGGCCGCCGATTATGCCGCGCACGAGGCGGGCTTTGCCGCTGCCAAGGCGCTGATCGGTGGTTCGGCGGCGCTCTACCACCTCGACAATCGCGATCCGGGGCGCACCGTTGCGCGCACCCTGACCGAAGAGATCGCCCGCGTGGTCCGCGCCCGCGCGGCGCACCCAGGCTGGGTGGCGGGCATGATGCGGCACGGCTTTCGCGGGGGGGCAGAACTGGCCGCGACGCTGGACCATATGGGTGCCTTTGCGCACCTTTCAGGCAGCGTACCGCCGCATCTGTTCGACCTTTATCACGACGCGACACTGGGCCAGACCGATGTTCGCGCATTTCTTGAACGCGAGAATCCGGCTGCGCTGGCGGCGATGGAAGCCCGCTTTGCCGCGCTCCATGCCGCCGGGCTGTGGCAGACCCGGCGCAATTCCATCCTCGCCAGCCTGCCAAGGCTTGAGGACAGGGCATGAGCAGTTTTGCGGTGAAGGGCTGGTGCCCCGATGCCTGGCACCCGATGATGGCGGGCGACGGGCTGCTGGTGCGGGTAAAGCCTCGGCTTGGCCGCCTGACGCGGGCGCAAGTGCTGGGCCTGTGCGATGCCGCCGTGGTGCACGGCAATGGCCTGATCGACATGACCGCCCGCGCCAATCTCCAGCTTCGCGGGGTGCCTGAAACTGGCTGGCAGGCGCTGCTCGACCGGTTGCTGGTGCTGGATCTGGTGGACCCTGACCCTGTCATCGAACAGCGGCGCAACATTCTGGTCGCGCCGGATTGGCGGGTCGGTGATGACAGCCATCGCATTGCGGGCGCGTTGCTGACCCGGCTGGATGAGTTGCCCGATCTGCTCGGTAAAGTGGGCTTTGCCATCGATGCCGGTCAGACCTGCATTCTGGGTGGCGAGGCGGGCGATTTCCGCATTGAGCGCGGCGGCGATGGCGGTCTGATCCTGCGCGCCGATGGCCGCGCCACCGGTATGGCGGTTGCTGCTGGCAGGGAAGTGGACGCGCTGATCGCGCTCGCCCACTGGTTTGCGGCCAGCGGCGGCGCGAAAGCGGGGCGCATGGCGCGACACCGGCTGGTCCTGCCCGAATGGGCCTGTGGCGACATTCTGCCCGCGCCGTCGGCTGCTTGCATCGTGCCGGGCCTTCATGATCTGGGCCTCCGTGATGGGAGTTGGGCCTATGGCTTGCCGTTTGGCCGGATAGAGGCGCGGATACTGGCCGGGATGGTGGAAGCATCGCCCGCCGCAGCGGTGCGGATCACGCCGTGGCGTGTGCTGCTGGTGGAAGGCGCGCCTGCCGTTTGCGCCGGTGGGCTGATCGATAATCCTGCCGACCCGCTGCTGCATGTCGATGCTTGCCCCGGCGCGCCCTGCTGCCCGCAGGCCTCGGTTGAAACCCGCGATCTTGCCCGCCGCCTTGCACCGCATGTCGCCGGGCGGCTGCATGTTTCGGGCTGTGCCAAGGGCTGCGCCCGCCAGCGCGCCGCCGATGTCACGCTGACCGGCCGCGATGGCCTGTTCGATCTTTCCCTGAACGCACCCGCCGGTGCGTTGCCAGTTCGCTCTGCGCTCAGCCCAGCCGAGCTTCTCGCCCATTTCGGAGCCGCTTGATGCCCCATATCTATGAAACCGATGGCGCGGCCATCTATCGCCAGTCTTTCGCCATGATCCGCGCCGAAGCCGATCTGGCGCCCTTTTTCGCTGATGAGGAACCGGTGGCGGTGCGCATGATCCACGCCGCCGGGATGGTGGACCTTGCCGCGCATATCCGCTTCTCACCCGGCTTTGCCAGTGCGGCGCGGGCGGCGCTGGCCGCTGGCGCGCCGGTGCTGTGCGATGCGCGGATGGTGTCCGAAGGGATCACCCGTGCGCGGCTGCCTGCTGATAATCAGATCATCTGCACCCTGAATGCGCCGCAAGTGCCCGACATGGCGCGGGCAATGGGTAACACCCGCTCTGCCGCCGCACTGGAACTGTGGCGGCCGCATCTGGCAGGCGCGGTGGTGGCCATCGGCAACGCGCCAACCGCGCTGTTCCATCTGCTGAATATGCTGGAAGATCCCGATTGCCCGCGCCCTGCGGCGGTCATCGGCTGTCCGGTGGGCTTTGTCGGCGCGGCCGAATCCAAGGCCGCGTTATGGGCCGCGCCGCCGGTGCCGTGCTGCATCGTTGAAGGGCGGCTGGGCGGCAGCGCGATCACGGTTGCTGCGATCAACGCTTTGGCGAGCGGCACCGAATGAGCGCGGCCCTTTCCTGCGGGACGATCCACGGCGTGGGTTTGGGTCCGGGTGCGCCCGATCTGTTGAGCGTTCGCACTGACCGGCTGGTGCGTGGCGCCCGCCACGTGGCCTATTTCCGCAAGGCCGGGCGACCAGGACAGGCGCGGCGGATTGTCGAAGGAATGCTGCGCCCCGACGTGATCGAAATCCCGATGGAATATCCGGTGACGACCGAGATTCCGTTATCCGACCCGCGCTACAACGACTGTCTTTCCGCTTTCTATGCCGAATGCACGCAGCGATTGGTCATGCTGGCGCAGGCAGGCGAAGACGTGGTCGTGCTGTGTGAGGGCGATCCGTTTTTCTACGGTTCATTCATGCATTTGCACACCCGGCTGGCGGGCACGGTTCCGGTGGCAGTGGTTCCGGGTATCACCGGCATGGCCGGGGCGTGGAACGCAACCGGCATCCCGATCACCTGGGGCGACGATGTGCTGACCATCGCGATGGCGACCCTGCCCGAGGATGAACTGGTGCGACGCATCCGCGATACAGATGCGCTGGTGGTGATGAAGATCGGGCGCAACCTGCCCAAACTGCGCCGCGCGGTGGCCGCTGCCGGGCGCGAGGATGCGGCATGGCTGGTCGAACATGCCGCCATGCCAGGTCAGCGGGTCACGCGGCTGATCGAGGCCGAAACGGTCACGCCCTATTTCTCGATCCTGCTGATTCACGGCCAGGGGCGCCGGCCATGAGTGCCGGGGCCATGAGCGGCTGGCTGGCCATCGCCGGTCTGGGGCCGGGCGACGAGGCGCTGATTACGCCCGAAGTCACCGCCGCTCTGGCCGGGGCAAGCGATGTCATCGGCTATATTCCCTATGTCGCCCGGATCGCCCCGCGCGCCGGGCTGACACTGCATCCGTCCGATAACCGGGTGGAGCTGGACCGGGCCGCCCATGCGCTGGAACTCGCGGCGCAGGGGCGGCGCGTGGTGGTGGTATCATCGGGCGATCCGGGCGTTTTCGCGATGGCCGCCGCCGTGTTCGAGGCGCTGGAGGCAGGCCCGGCCCACTGGCGCGATCTCGACATCCGGGTGCTGCCCGGCATCACCGCGATGCTGGCCGCCAGCGCGCGGGCGGGGGCGCCGCTGGGTCATGATTTTTGCGCGATCAATCTGTCGGACAATCTCAAGCCGTGGAATTTGATCGAAAAACGGTTGCGGCTGGCGGCAGAGGCGGACTTTGCCATGGCCTTCTACAACCCGAGGTCAAAAGCCCGGCCCGAAGGTTTCGAACGTGTGCTGGAATTGCTGCGCGAAGTGTGCGGCCCGGATCGCCCGATCTTGTTCGCCCGCGCCGTATCGACGCCCGACGAGCAATTGCGGATCGTACCGCTGGGTCAGGCCCGTGCAGACATGGCCGACATGCGGACCATGGTGATCGTCGGATCAAGCCTGACGCGGATCATCGAACGGCCAAGTGGGCGAAAGCTCGGTCCGATCCTCTACACGTCGCGTTCGGCCTTGGGTTCGGCGTCATGACCCAGCCAGACCAGTACATCTTCCGGGCGATAGCATTCGGCCCGGCCCGGAACGGCAGGGCGATCAATCATCAGGACCGGCAGGCCCAGATCCCGTGCGGCGATCAGCTTGGCCTCTGCGCCTTGCCCGCCAGCGTTCTTGCACACCAACAGATCGATGGCGTGCGCCTCCATCAATGCGCTGTCGCCTGTGGCGGTGAACGGCCCGCGATCGACGATCAGGGTGTGATGGGGCAAGCCCGGCGGCTGGTCTGGCGCATCGACAAAGCGCAACAGATAATGATGCTGCGGCTGGGCAGCGAAGGCTGCCACATGCATCCGGCCCAGCGCCAGCATTACGCGGCGGGAGTGCCCGGCCAGCGCTGCCACCGCACCGTCGATGCTGGCAACGCGGGTCCAGCGGTCTCCGGCGACCGGTTGCCACGCCCGGCGGGTCAGCGCTACATGAGGCACTCCGGCCAGGCGGGCCGCCTCCACGGCATGGCTGCTCATCGTTGCGGCAAAGGGGTGGGTCGCGTCCACCAGATGAGTCACGCGGTGGTGGCGCAGATAATCGGCCAGCCCCGCCACACCGCCGAACCCGCCGACACGCACCGGCACCGGTTGAGCGCGGGGGTTTTCGGTCCGTCCGGCATAGCTGAGCGTCGTCGCAATGCCCCGCGCGCCAAGCAGGCGGGCAAGCGCGCTGGCCTCTGTCGTGCCGCCCAGCAGGAGGACGTTGGGCATGGCTGATATGGCTCCTGAAGCGTGGTTGACGATCATCGGCATTGGCGAGGACGGGCCGGACGGCCTTTCCGCCGCCGCCCGCACGGCGCTGGCGCAGGCCGGACTGGTCATGGGACCGGCACGGCACCTGTCGCTGCTGCCCGCGATTACCTGTACCATGATCGAATGGCCAGTACCCTTTGCCGATGGCATTGCCCTGCTGATGCAACATCGCGGGCAGCGGGTGGTGATGCTGGCATCGGGCGATCCGTTCTGGTTCGGGGCGGGAAGCAGTGTGGCGCGCCTGCTTGATCCGGGCGAATGGGTGGCGATCCCCGCGCCTTCCACTTTCACGCTGGCGGTTGCGCGGCTGGGCTGGCCGGTTCAGGATGTGGCCTGTCTTGGCCTCCATGCCGCGCCGTTAGATCGGCTCAAGCCCCACCTGGCACCAGGGCGGCGCGTCATTGCACTGTTGCGCGATGGCGCGGCGGTGGCCGCGCTGGCGGACTATCTGACCGGCCAAGGCTTTGGCGCGTCAGCGTTGCATGTGATGGAAGCGCTGGGCGGGCCGCGCGAACGGGTTCGCACCGCGCGCGCCGAGGGGCTGTCTTTCACCGACATCGCCCATCCGGTAGCGGCCGGGATCGAGTGTGCCGGGCATGGCCCGTCCTTGCCGCTGACGGCGGGCCGACCGGACCACTGGTTTGCGTCCGACGGGCAGTTGACCAAGCGTCCGGTACGCGCGCTGACGCTATCGGCGCTGGCCCCGTGTGCGGGTGAGCTGCTGTGGGATATTGGCGCGGGATCGGGATCGATCGGGATCGAATGGCTGCTGGCCCACCTGGCCAACCGGGCCTGTGCGATAGAGGCGGATCCGGTGCGCGCGGACCGTGTGCGGGCCAACGCCGCTGCGCTGGGCGTTGATCGGCTGAAAGTTGTCGTCGGGATTGCGCCGGATGCCCTGCCACCGGGACCATTGCCCGATGCGGTGTTCATCGGCGGTGGTTTATCGGAAGCCTTGCTGGACACGCTATGGGCACGTTTGCCCGCCGGAACGCGGCTGGTGACCAATGCGGTGACGCTGGAATCAGAAGCGCTGCTAGCCCGGTGGCATGGCCAGAAGGGCGGGAGCCTCCTGCGCATCGAACTGGCCGACGCCGCACCGCTGGGCAACCGGCACGGCTGGCGCGCGCGCTATCCGGTGGTGCAATGGAGCGTGACGCTGTGATCATCGCCGGGTTCGGCTTTCGGTCAGGCGTCGGCCTGCCTTCGCTGCGCGCGGCGTTCGCGCTGGCGGAGCAGGGGCAACCGCCGGTGACGCATCTGGCCACGGCGCAAGACAAGCTCGCAGCGCTGCTCCCTCTGGCCGAAGCGCTGGGCCTGCCGCTGATGGGCGTGGCGTCCGATGCACTGGCTGCCGTTTCCACCCCCACGCGCTCCATCGCCAGCCTGAACGCTCGTCACGTCGGCAGCGTGGCCGAAGCGTCCGCGCTTGCCGCTGCTGGCGCGGGTGCGCGCCTGCTGTCGCCGCGCCACATCTCCCCCGATCGCATGGCGACGTGCGCCATTGCTGCCAGTGTCAACCTTCAGGGAACCCCGACATGACCGTCCACTTCATTGGCGCCGGTCCCGGCGCGCCCGATCTTCTCACTTTGCGCGGACGCGATCTGATCGCGGGCAGCCCGGTGTGCCTTTATGCCGGGTCGCTGATCCCGGTCGCCGTGCTGGATCATTGCCCGCCGGGCGCCCGGATCGTGAACACCGCGCCGCTGGAACTGGACCAGATCATGGCCGAAATCGCCGCCGCCCATGCCGCCGGGCACGATGTGGCGCGGCTGCATTCGGGCGATCTTTCGGTGTGGTCTGCCATGGGCGAGCAGTTGCGCCGCCTGCGCGCGCTGGACATTCCCTTTACGATCACACCCGGCGTCCCGGCTTTCGCCGCCGCCGCCGCCGCGCTGGAGGCAGAGCTGACCCTGCCCGCGCTGGCGCAATCGCTGGTGCTGACCCGCACACCGGGCCGCGCCAGCACGATGCCGCCCGCCGAAAGCCTGGCCAACTTTGCCGTGACCGGCGCGACGCTGGCCATTCACCTTTCGGTTCACAATCTGGCGCAAGTGGTGGCGGACCTGACGCCGGCCTATGGCGCGGATTGCCCCGTCGCGGTGGTCTGGCGCGCCAGTTGGCCCGATCAGCGGATCGTGCGCGCCACGCTCGACACTATTGAACAGGCCATCGCCGGGAGCATGGAGCGCACCGCCCTGATCCTGGTCGGGCGGGTGCTGGCGGCGCAGGATTTTGCCGAAAGCAGCCTCTATGCGCCCGGTTATGATCGCCGGTTCAGGCCGCAGGATGCCACGTCACGTTTTGGCGGTGCGGCCGAATGAGCGCGCGCCACCAGACTCCGGGATTGATGATCGCCGCCCCCGCATCGGGCACAGGCAAGACCACGGTGATGCTGGGCCTGCTGCGCGCCCTGACCGAAGACGGGCTGGCGGTGCAGCCGTTCAAGAGCGGGCCGGACTATATCGACCCGGCGTTTCACCGCGCGGCGAGTGGCAGGCCGTCGTTCAATCTCGATAGCTGGGCGATGGAGGACGATCTGATCGCTGCCATTGCGGCGCAGGCCGGGGGCGCGGACATGGTGCTGGCCGAAGGGTCGATGGGGTTGTTCGATGGCGTGGCCAGCAAGGGTGCGTCGGGCAATGGTGCCAGCGCCGACATGGCCCGCCGGATGGGCTGGCCGATCGTGCTGGTGCTGGATGTGTCGGGGCAGGCGCAGTCCGCCGCCGCCACCGCGCTGGGGTTCAGCAGCCTTGATCCGGGGCTGCCATTTGCCGGGGTGATCCTGAACCGCGTGGCCAGTCCGCGTCATGAACGGCTGGTGCGCAAGGGCATGGAGGCGGTGGGCATTCCGGTGCTGGGCGCCCTGCCAAGGCGCGGCGACCTGACCCTGCCCGAACGCCATCTGGGGCTGGTTCAGGCGGTGGAGCATCCCGACCTTGATCGCGCGATTGCCGAGTTTGCAGCGTTCCTGCGCGCCCATGTCGATCTTGACGTTATTCGCCTTGCCGCTGGTGCCGCACCACAAGCCGACGGCGGCAACCTGCCTGCCCCTCCGGCCCAGCGGATCGCCATGGCGCGCGATGCGGCCTTTTCGTTCGTCTACCCGCATCTGATCGAAGGCTGGCGGCGCGCCGGGGCGGAGATCCTGCCATTCTCGCCGCTGGCCGATGAAGCGCCTGCCGCCCATGCCGATCTGGTGTGGTTGCCCGGCGGCTATCCCGAACTGCACGCCGGGACCATTGCGGCGGCTGCAACATTCCTGTCCGGCCTGCGCTGCCATGCGCAAACGCGGCCCGTGCACGGCGAATGCGGCGGCTATATGGTGCTGGGGCAGGGGTTGATCGACAAGAGCGGAGAACGGCACCGGATGGCCGGGCTGCTGGGGCTTGTCACCAGCCATGCCCAGCGCAAGATGCACCTTGGCTATCGCCATGCCGAACTGCTGGTGCCGGTATCGCGCCTTGCCGCCGGGACCAGGCTGCGCGGGCACGAGTTCCACTATTCAACCATTGCCGAACAGAGCGACGCGCCGCTGGCGCTTGTGACCGATGCCGAAGGCGCGGCGGTGGCCGAAAGCGGATCGCATCGCGGCCATGTCACCGGCAGCTATTTCCACATGATCGCGCCCGCTTCGTGCCGAGATGCCCAATGATCGACCTCCACCTGATCGGTATCGGCACTGGCAACCCCGATCACCTGACAGCGCAGGCTGTCGCGGCGATGAACCGTGCCGACCTGATCCTGTTGCCGCGCAAGGGGCAGGCCAAGTCCGATCTGATCGACCTGCGCCGGGAGATCTGCGCGCAGGTGCTGACGGGGCCAACGCGGATTGTGGAATTTGACTTGCCAGTGCGCGGCAATGGGGCCACTTATCTGGATGACGTCAACGCTTGGCATGATGCCATTGCCGATGCGTGGCGGGTGCAGATCGCCGAACATTTGCCCGGCGGTGGCAAGCTGGCGCTGCTCGTCTGGGGTGATCCCTCGCTGTATGACAGCACCTTGCGCATTGCTGACCGGCTGCGCAGCGCGGGGGTGGAAATCGCCGTGCGGGTGGTGCCGGGCATCACCAGTATTCAGGCGCTGACCGCTGCCCATGCCATGCCGTTGAACCCGCTGGCCGGCCCGGTGACGATCACCACCGGGCGGCTGCTGCGCGCCCATGGCTGGCCTGCCGGAGCCGACACGATTGTCGTGATGCTTGACAGCGGTTGCGCGTTCGAGGGGCTGCAACCGCAAGGCATCACCATCTGGTGGGGCGCTTATCTGGGCATGGCGCACGAGGCGCTGGAACAGGGCCCCCTGGCGCAAGCCGGTCCCCGGATCGCGTTGCGCCGGGCGGAACTGCGCGCGCGCCATGGCTGGATCATGGATGTCTATCTCATGCGAAGGGAATTGGCCGATGGAACCTGAAAACCAAGTAGAAGTTGCAGGCGGCGATGCCCGCCACGCCGAAAAGATGCGCAAGAAGCAGACCGCGCAGGCCAAGATCATGGCCAGCAAGACCCGCGAACAGGGCCTGCTGATCGTCCACACCGGCAAGGGCAAGGGCAAAACCAGCGCGGCGCTGGGCATGGTGGTTCGCGCCATTGGCCACGGCATGAAAGTGGGGGTGGTCCAGTTTGTCAAAGGGGCGATGAAAACGGGTGAAAAGGCCGTGTTCGATGCCTTTCCCGACAATGTCGAATTCAAGCCGATGGGCGAGGGTTTTACCTGGGACACGCAGGACCGCACACGCGATATCGCGGCCGCCCGCGCCGGCTGGGACGAGGTCAAGCGCATGATCGCCGATCCCAGCTATCACATGGTGCTGGCCGACGAACTGAACATCGTGCTGCGGTATGATTATCTGCCGGTCGATGAAGTGGTGGCGGTGCTGACCGCGCGCGACATGATGAAGCACGTTATCGTCACAGGCCGCAACGCCCCCGAGGCGCTGATCGAGGCGGCCGACCTTGTTACCGAAATGACCATGGTCAAGCATCCATTCCGCTCCGGCGTGAAGGCCCAGGCCGGCATTGAATTTTGACCGGGGATCGAGTTCTGAGCGCGGTCCCGCCTGTGTTCGGCGCGGAATTTGCGGAGCAATTCATGCAATTGCTGCGCTGGCGGCGCGATGTCCGGCATTTCGACCGCCGCGCCGTGGGCGAAGCGGACATGCGCGCGCTGCTGGCCTGTGCCTCGCTTGCGCCGTCGGTCGGCAATGCGCAGCCGTGGCGATTTGTGCGGGTGCGGACGCCTGACATCCGCGAGGCGCTGGCCGCCCATGCCGATGGGCAAAGTGCACAAGCGGCGGAGCGTTATGCCGGGCAGGCGCGGCACGATCACTACCTGTCGCTAAAGCTGCACGGCTTGCGTGAAGCGCCCGAACTGATGGCGGTGTTCTGCGATGAACTGCCCGAGGCGGGGCACGGCCTTGGCATTGCCACCATGCCTGAAATGCTGCGATATTCCTGTGTGCTGGCGATCCACAATCTCTGGCTCGCGGCACGGCTGCGCGGCATTGGCCTTGGCTGGGTGTCGATCGTTGATCCGCCTTTGGTTCAGGCCATGCTGGATGTACCCGCGCATTGGTCGCTGATCGCGCTGCTGTGCATTGGCTATCCGGCAGACACATCCGACACACCCGAACTGGAACGGCACGGTTGGCAACCGCGTGAACCGTGGAGCGACCGGGTGTTCGAACGATGATTTTCAATCAAAGGACCAGAAAACCATGCTGATACCCGTGGAGGACGGCCCCGCTATCGTGGCCTGCAACACTTGCCGCCATAGCGCCGATGCGCGTGAGGACTCCGCCGGGACGCGCGGCGGCGCGCAACTGGTGGCGGCGCTGCGACAGGTACAGGAGAGCGACGCGCGCTATGCCGGGGTGGCGGTGCAGGAGATGCCGTGCCTGTTCGCCTGCACCGATTTCTGCACAATCCACCTGCGCGCGCCCGGCAAGGTCGGCTATGTTCTGGGCCGGTTCACGCCGGACGAGGACGCCGCCACCGCCATTCTGGACTATGCGGTCCACTATGCCGCCAGCGAACATGGCCGGGTGCCGTTCAAGCAATGGCCGCAAGGCGTGAAGGGGCATTTCATAACCCGCACCCCGCCGCAGGGCTTCGTTGCGGAATGAGCCGGTTTGCGTCCCTTGCCGCCTTTGAAGCGGCGCTTGAGCGTTTGCCTGTGGCCGATGCGGACGCCATCACCGCTGCGCGGGCGCGGCAGGCCAGCCTGACCAAGCCCGCCGGATCGCTGGGGCGACTGGAAGACATCGCGGTGTTTATGGCCGGATGGCAGGGCACGGCGCAGCCGGTGATCGAACAGGGCCGCGCGGCGATCATTGCCGGGAATCATGGCTTCGTTGTCCACGGGGTCAGCGCCTTTCCCGCCAGCGTGACTGCCGCGATGGTCGGCAATTTCGCTGCCGGAGGTGCCGCCATCAACGCACTGGCCGGGGCCGCCGGACTTGATCTGCGGGTCATCGCACTCGATCTGGACCGGCCCACGGCGGACTTCACCATCGCTGCGGCAATGGACGAGACGGAGTGCCTTGCTGCACTTGCTGCCGGAGCGGCGGTGGTGGAGCCGGGGCTGCACCTGCTGGTCGTTGGCGAAATGGGCATTGGCAATTCAACCGCCGCCGCCGCGCTTTGCGCGCGCAGTTATGGCGGCAGTCCCGCGCAATGGGCCGGGCCGGGAACGGGCGTTGATGCGGGCGGAATTGCGCGCAAGGTAGCCGTGGTAGAGCGGGCGCTGGCCTTTCATGCCGATGCGCCGGACACCCCGTTTGAAATCCTGCGCCGGTTGGGCGGGCGCGAAATCGCAGGCGTTGCCGGGGCCGTGCTGGAGGCGCGCCGTCTGCGCATCCCGGTGGTGCTGGACGGGTTCATCAGTTGCGCCGCACTGGCGCCGCTGGCCGCCGCCGTTCCGGCGATCACCGATCATTGTCTGGCGGGCCATTGTTCGGCTGAACCGGGGCATATCCGCTTGCTGGAGCATCTGGGCCTTGATCCCCTGCTGTCGCTGGGGATGCGATTGGGCGAAGGCAGCGGCGCGGCGCTGGCCGTGTCGGTAATCCGGGCAGCGCTGGCCACGCACAACGGCATGGCCACTTTTGCGCAGGCCGGGGTGGCAGACGGCCTGTGAGCAGCTTTCCCCTTTATCTCCTGCGCCACGGTGAACCGGAAGGCGCGGGGCGGCTGATTGGTCTTACCGATGCGCCGCCTATTGCCGCCGGTATCGCGGCCTGCGCCGATCAGGCGCGGAATCTGGCGGCTGAAGTGCTGATCGCTTCCGACCTGTCGCGGGCGCGTTTGGCGGGCGAGGCCATTGCCCTTGCGACCGGTGTGCCGCTGTCAATCGATCCGCGCTGGCGCGAACTGGACTTTGGCGCATGGGACGGGATGGCTCCCGGCGATGTAGAAGGCGCGGCACTGGCGCGGTTCTGGGACGATCCCGATGGCCATGCGCCGCCCGGTGGAGAACGCTGGTCGGCGCTGGTGGAACGAGTATCCAGCGCCCTTGGCGATCTGGCCGCGCGGCCGACGCTGATCGTCACGCATGGAGGCGCGATGCGGGCGGCGCTGGCGGTGTTGTGCGGGTTTGACATGCACCAGACGTGGGCCGTTGACCTGCCCTACAATTGCCTGCTGACGTTGCGCGTCTGGCCCGGAGCAACCCCCACGGCACAGATCGCGGGGCTTTATCCGTGAGGGGCTTCATCATCGCCCTGCAATTCCTGACGCGGCTGCCTATGCCAGCTCCACTGCGGACAATCGTCGTGGATGATGCCGCGTTTGCCCGGTCGATGCGCTGGTTTCCCGCTGTAGGCCTGGTTATTGGTGCAGCGGTTGCGGGAGCCGCATGGGCAGGCGCGCTGGTCGATCACCGGCTGGGCGCATTAGCCGCACTGATCGTCTGGGTGGGCGTGACCGGCGCGCTGCACCTTGATGGCCTGGCCGACCTCGCCGATGCCAGCGGCGCGGCGCATAAAGATCGCGAGCGGCTGCTGGCCGTTCTGGCCGATCCCCATGTCGGCAGCTTCGGCGTTGTCGCGATTGTGCTCCAACTGCTGAGCAAGTTGGTGCTGCTGGATATGCTGGTGGATGCACGGGCGTTTGGCGCGCTGGTACTGGTGCCGTTTGCCGCGCGCATCGGCCCGCTGGTGTGGACATGGTGGCTGATGCCGCTGCATCAGGGGCTGGCGGCTCGATTCCGTTCCGCCATCGGCCCGATCGATCTTGCGGGCTGGGCGGCCGCGCTGGCAGCGGCGGCGTGGTTCACTCCGGCGCTGCTTGTCACACCATTACTCGTTCTGTGGTGGGGGTGGCACGTGCGCCGCGCGTTGGGCGGGATTTCCGGCGATGGCCATGGTGCAGGCATCGAGTTGATCGAAACCGGCTTGCTGCTGAGCGTGGCAATCACGGGCCTATGGATACACACGACATGAACAGCTTCAGTTTTCACGGCGGCAGGTTGGCCGATGCCATGGCGCAGTTCGGCATGGGCAAGGCGCCGTGGATCGACCTGTCCACCGGCATCAATCCGCATGGCTGGCCCGGCGCGGACAATCTGGCAGTGGACTGGCAGGCGCTGCCCGACACCGGCGCGCTGAACGATCTGGAGGCCGCTGCCGCCGCCTGTTTCGGCACTGACCCAGCCCATGTCTGTGCCGTACCAGGCACGGAGATCGGCCTGCGGATGCTGGGTGACATCCTGCCCGGCGCTGCCATCCACGCCCAGCCCAGCTATCGCACCCATGGCGAAATGATTCCCCGCAGCCGCCCCGTAGCCCTGACCGAGCTGACCGGAACGGAGGAGGCGACCATCATCCTTGCCAATCCCAATAACCCCGATGGCCGGATCATGTCGCCTGCCACCCTGCTTGGCTGGCTGGCGGCGCGGCGCGACAGCGCAGCGTGGCTGGTCGTGGACGAAGCCTTTGCCGATGCCGCCCCGCACAGCAGCCTTGCCGCCCATGTGCAGGACGGACAGCGGCTGATTATCTTCCGCTCGTTCGGCAAATTCTTCGGGCTGGCCGGGGTGCGGCTCGGCTTTGTGCTGGGACCGCGCGCGCTGATCGCGCAATATCGGCAGCGGCTGGGCAGTTGGCCGCTATCGGCAGCGGCGCTGGCCATCGGCACAGCGGCATATCAGGATGTGGACTGGACAGCCGCCATGCGGATGGCCTTGCGTGAACAGGCGGATGCGCTGGACGCGGTGCTGGCGCGGCGGGGCTACAGCGCGATAGGTGCTTGCCCGCTGTTCCGGCTGATCGAAACGGACGATGCCGCCGCGCTGTTCGAACGCCTTGCGCGCCATTCCATCCTGACGCGGCCGTTCGATTACGATCCGCGCTGGCTGCGCCTGGGCCTGCCCGCCGACCGACAGGCGCTGGATCGCCTTGATGCGGCGCTGGCTGATGATTGATCTGACTGCTTTCCTGGCCTTGGTGCTCGACGCGGCAGTGGGCTGGCCTCAGCCGCTGTATCGCCGGATCGGCCATCCTGTGGGCATCTTTGCGCGGATTATCGCCGCGCTGGAACGGCGCTGGAATGTCCCCTCGCGTTCCGATGGACAGCGGCGCATGGCCGGGGCGGTCACCGTCCTGATCCTGCTGGGTATGGCGGGCGGTGCGGGCTGGGTGCTGCAAAGTCTGCTCGTGGCAATCGCCGGGCCTTGGGCCTGGCCCCTGATCGCTGTGCTGGCCTGGCCGGGTCTGGCGCAGCGCAGCCTGTACGACCACGTCCGCCTCGTTGCCGATGCGCTGGAGCGGCAGGATCTGCCCGCCGCGCGCGCCACAGTCGGCATGATCGTTGGCCGCGATACAGCCGCGCTTGATGACGCGGGTGTTGCCCGCGCGGCGATCGAGAGTCTGGCGGAAAGTTTCTGCGACGGGGTGGTCGCGCCGTTGTTCTGGCTGCTGGTGCTGGGGCTGCCCGGTATCTGGGCCTATAAGGCGATCAACACCGCCGACAGCATGATTGGGCACCGCGAGGAGCGATGGCGCGCCTATGGTTGGGCTGCGGCCCGCACCGACGATGCGATGAACCTCATTCCAGCGCGCCTGTCGGGATTGCTGATCTGCCTGTGCGGCGGGGGTGGCTGGCGGATATTGTGGCGCGATGCGTCCAGGCACGCCTCGCCCAATGCGGGCTGGCCCGAGGCCGCGATGGCTGGGGCGCTGGGGCTGCGCCTGGCTGGGCCAATCGCTTATGACGGGATTCTTTCGGACAAGCTCTGGATTGGGGAGGGAGACCGCCCGGCCCGGACAGAGGATATTTGGCGCGGATTGGGCATCTACGCCCGTGCATGTCTGTGCCTGTGGTTCATGGCGGCCGGTATTGCAGGAGGTGCAGCATGGGCGCTATAATGCTTCAGGGCACCGGCTCTGATGTGGGCAAATCCGTGCTGGTGGCGGGGCTGTGCCGCGCCCTGGTGCAGCGGGGTTTGCGGGTCTTGCCGTTCAAGCCGCAGAACATGTCGAACAATGCTGCCGTCACCAGCGATGGCGGCGAGATCGGCCGGGCGCAGGCCTTGCAGGCAATCGCCTGCAAGGTGGAGCCGCATACCGACATGAATCCGGTGCTGCTGAAACCGCAGGCCGACCGCACATCGCAACTGATCGTGCATGGTCGGGTGCGCGGCACATTGGGCGCGGGCAATTTTCGGCAGGCACGGGGCGCGCTGCTCGGCGAAGTTCTGGCCAGCTATAACCGGCTCCGCCGGGCGTGCGACATCGTCGTTGTCGAGGGTGCCGGCTCTCCTGCGGAAATCAACCTGCGCGCTGGCGACATCGCCAATATGGGCTTTGCGCGAGCGGCAGGCGTGCCCGTCGTGCTGGTCGGCGATATTGATCGCGGCGGAGTCATTGCCGCCATCGTTGGCACGAGAACGATCATCGACCCCGCCGACACGGCGATGATCCAGGGTTTCATCATCAACAAGTTTCGGGGGGATCCCGCCCTGTTCGCCGATGGCTACGCCCAGATCGAAAGCCTCTCAGGCTGGCGCGGCTTCGGCGTTGTCCCATGGTTGAGCGCGGCGGCGCGGCTCCCCAGCGAGGATGCCGTGGTGCTGGAGAGCGGCAAGGCGCGGGCTGAAAGCCGCAAGCTGATCGCCTGTCCGATCCTGCCGCGCATATCTAATTTCGATGACCTCGATCCGCTGAAGCTCGAACATGGTGTGGACCTGCACATGGTTCCGCCCGGCCAGCCGATCCCGGCAGAGGCCGCACTCATCATCCTGCCCGGGTCAAAGTCGACAATCGCCGATCTGGCCGCTCTGCGTGCAGAGGGCTGGGACATCGATATTTTTGCGCATCACCGGCGCGGCGGGCTGATCCTTGGGCTTTGCGGTGGTTACCAGATGCTCGGCAAAAGCATCGCCGATCCCGATGGGTTTGAAGGTTCGGCCAGCGCTGCCAGCGGCCTTGGCCTGCTTGATGTTGAAACGACCTTGCACGCGCACAAGGCGTTGCGTCCGGTCAGCGGGCTGGCGATGGGCGCGCCATTCCAGGGATATGAAATGCACATGGGGCAAACCAACGGGCCGGATACGGAACAGCCCTTCGCCGTTTTCGCCGATGGCCGCCGCGATGGCGCGATAAATGCGGGCGGCACGGTGTTTGGTTCCTATGTCCACGGCCTGCTGGCTGATGCGGAGCTGCGCCGGGCGCTGCTGTCGCGCATGGATGTAGAAGCCGGGGGCGTGGACTATGGCGCCTCTGTCGAGGCGGCGCTGGACGAGATCGCAGCCGCGCTTGAGGAGCATCTCGATATTGACGCGCTGGTGGCGCTGGCCATGGCGGAGAGACCCGCTTCCGTCCCGGCGGGAGATAGCGCATGAGCAGCGCCTTGTCCCACTTGCTGGTGCTGGGCGGCGCGCGTTCGGGCAAGAGCCGCTATGCGCAAGGCAGGGCAGAGGCCCTGGCGGGTGAACTGATCTATCTGGCCTCAGCCCAGGCCTTCGATGACGAGATGCGCGAGCGGATTGCCCTGCACCGTGCCGATCGTGGGCCGCGCTGGTCAACCGTCGAGGCCCCCCTGGAACTGGCGGAGGCGATCACGGTATATAGCACGCCCGAGACGGTGGTGCTGGTCGATTGCCTGACGCTGTGGGCTTCGAACCTGATGCTGGCGGAACGCGATACGGCTGCCGCTACGGAAGGACTGACGCGCTCGCTTTCAGCCGCACGGGGGCCGGTCATTCTGGTCGCCAACGAAGTGGGTCTGGGCATTGTACCCGACAACGCCCTTGCCAGAAGGTTTCGCGATGTTGCGGGCCGCATCAATCAGGAAATAGCGGCATTGGTTGAAGAGGCAGTCATAATGTTCGCCGGCCTTCCCTTGACGCTGAAACCTAAAGGATGAGCGGCTAGCCATACCACTTGCCACTGTGCAACTCGTGGGGGCAGGTGGTATGGAGCAAAGCCAGATCCAGCGTGTCGGTGAGGCCGCCGGCCATCATTGTGGTGCACAGCTGCCACTAGATGATGTAGCGGGAATAACGGTGTCTGCGGCTCGCTGATTAGCGACTAGGCCTTCGGACGCGGGGATCCCCGACCGCAGAGGTAATCACCGAAGTGCGCCAGTGCTCGACTGTCGACCGGTTTTGACAGCCTGGCCCGTTTTTTGTCCCGGTGTTGACACCTGAGCCGGAAACCTTTTGCCCCAGACCCCCATCCGCCCCATCTCACGCTAGCTAAGGCGGGTTGCGGCGAAGCCTGCCGTTTGAGCGGCGCACGTCGAACGGCAGCATTGTCCCACCTCAGGTCATAAGCAGAATGTCTGCTCATTGGTTTGCCATGATCTCGGTTGAGCGACTTGAATGGGCGCGTTGCTGCCTCGGCGGCGTGCTCCACGGACCGCAGCTATTGCGCGGCGACATTTACGATGGCCAGGCCACCGTAATTTGCCGCGCTACAAGCTATAGCCGCGCCTTGGACCAGAATGGGAACGGCAGCTTCCACCAGAATCCACCGTTCAAAGGGAACGGATGACGCGTCGCAAATTGCCGTTCGCTTATCCTTTTGGGCTTAGCGTACGTTTACGACTAGATTCTGCGATGCCCCCATCAAGGGCTGCAGTTCGGCTTCGATTTCAAGCGGACCGACAATAATCTGGAATTCTCCGGCTTGCGGCTGCTCGATTCCGCTGTCGAGATCTTCCAGTTTCCGTTGATCTACACGGCCAATATTCCTGACGATGCCGGTGAAACCGAAGTGCAAGTTACTGCGGTATGGTCTCCCGGCAATATCACCGCGCATAATAACGACAATGCATTTGCCGATCTGATCGCCTTTTCCGACGCGATCTATGCCTATTCGCGATTTTCCGTCACCCGTACCACGCGGCTCCCCTATGGAATGAGCGCGGTGACAAGGGCGATGGCGCAATTCGCCAGTACCAACCTGCCCTATAGCGAACAGATCGGCGGCGGCGGGATTGGCAGCGTGCGCGGTTATGACACCAATACGGCATTGGGCAGTCAGGGCATGGTGCTCAGTCAGGAAATCCGCTCGCCAGCCTTCAGCCTGTTTGGCGACGAAGGCGATTTCAGGGACCAGATGCAACTGGGCGCGTTCATCGATTATGCATGGCTGCGCCAGCCCCATCGCATTCCCGATACAGAGCGGACCGAGAAGATGTTGAGCGTGGGCGGCGGCGTTCATTATCTGGTCGGACGTTACCTCGATCTTCAACTCGAGGTCGGCACCCAGTTGAAGGCCCCACCCGGATCCGACGACCGCGATACCCGCGCTGCTATCGTCGCAACTGTCAGCTATTAGCTACACCACATCTCTCGGATATCGACTGCTGTGTTAGCGGCCTACGCTCGTCTTTCAGTCAACCAATCCGATATGGCTGCTTCATCAAGTTCACCAGCGGCAAGCTGCAGGACCATCCGAACAGCGTCTTCGGGAGCATAAACAATTTCGACGCCGTTCAAAACGAGGAACAGCCGTGCGAGAACCCAGGCGGTCCGCTTGTTGCCATCCGTGAAGGGATGATTGCGCGCTAGGCCATAAGCATATGCAGCAGCGAGCTTGCACAGATCCGCCTCGCCATAGGCCCACTGATTGCGAGGACGCGCCAAGGCAGATTCCAATGCATCCGCATCGCGCAGGCCGATGGGGCCGCCATGCTCAGCCAGTTGCCGATCATGGATGGCAAGCGCCAACTCGGCCTCGATCCAGACCGGTTCGGGTGATTGTGCCATGTTACTTCGCTAGAGCGCGCAGGATATCCCGGTCTTCACGCATGATCCGTTCTGCCAAAGCCATTTTGGCTTCGAATGAAGGATCTGCAGCGGTAATGCGAATACCTTCCGGCGTTTCCGAAACGTAGAGTGTATCGCCCACGCCTGCACGCAGCTTTGCAAGGAGCTCCTTGGGGAGGACAACGCCGGCAGAGTTGCCGATCTTGGTGATCTTCAGACTTGCGTTCATACGGTCGTTATAACATGCGGTGCGCCAAGCTCAAGCAAGCTATCATCCCGATGGCCAATATCGGCCACTGGAGAAGTGCCATGGGACATTCAGATCTAGACCCCGCCATTCACGATCGGCGGCCTTGGAATGCAGGACAGACTATCGGTCCTAAACGTCCGCTGAAACCGAGAGATATCTGGGCTATTCGGTTCTTCCTTGATGAGCACAAGCGAATACGAGATCGAGCTTTGTTCGACCTCGCCATCGACAGCAAACTGCGAGGCTGTGATCTTGTGAAAATCCGGATCGGCGACTTGGTAAGCGGTTGTGCCGTTCGTAATCGAGCAACCGTCATTCAGCAGAAGACGCGACGCCCCGTCCAGTTCGAGATCATGACGGAGGCGCGAAAGAGCCTGACCGTTTGGCTTGAGCGACGGGGAGGATCATTCCTCAATTTCGTGTTTCCAAGCAGGATCGACTATCAGGGTCATCTGAGTACGAGGCAATATGCGCGGCTTGTCGATGAATGGGTTTCGACGGTCGGGCTCGACAAGCGGGAGTATGGGACGCATTCGCTTCGGCGCACAAAGGCTTCGATCATCTACAAGGCCACGGGTAACCTGAGGGCGGTGCAGATATTGCTGGGGCACACCAACATCGAGAACACGGTTCGCTATCTGGGCGTCGATATCGACGATGCTCTCACACTGTCGGAGCGAACTGAAGTTTAATGAGAATGCCGCCCCTTGGGCTGCAACTCAAGGGGCCGGTCTAGCCCGTGAACGAAGAACAGCTTCTAA